>JAEEGK010018577.1_pt1 | contig 15023 bp, 9 predicted proteins | sample 8958771 | NCBI WGS metagenome assembly JAEEGK01 (sample SAMN16246547, study PRJNA631951) | gut metagenome | biome: gut microbiome; feature: rumen; material: SC-attached | host: Bos | place: Iran: Karaj | collected 2018-10 | reverse complement strand
GCACAGACAAATCAACCCTTTTACCCGCACGGTTTATATGAATATCAGTACTGGGCTTCTGCAGAGCTGCTTAAAGCAGACGATGTAGACCTGATTATGATAGTTACAAGTGCGTATCAGACCTTTATTTCGCCGGAAGACTTAAAAAAATACCTTAAACCGTTTACAAAAAAGCCTATTGTTTCTGTAGCAGTTGATTTACCCTTTAAAAATGTTTATTACACCATAAACGACTGCGAAAAGGCTTATAATCAGGTAGTTGAACATCTTATAAAAGAACATGGCTGTAAAAATATAGGCTTTCTTTCTGCCGCTTCTACAAATTCAAACGAAGCAATTGCCCGCCTGGAAGCATACAAAAAGGCTTTAAAGAATCACGGCTTAAAATATAATCCTGATAATGTTATTGAAGGTTTATTTATCCGTGAAGCAACCTATGAATTTGTTAAAGAAAAATACAAAAGGAAGGAAGACGTAAAGGTAGATGCGTTTATTTCTTCAAATGACCTGATGGCAGAAGGCTGTATGAAGGCTCTTCAGGAATTAGGCATAAGAATTCCAAAGGATGTAAAGATAATTGGCTTTGACGATACTGTAAGAGCCTCATTTACTTCCCCTTCACTTTCTACTATAGATCAGAATATTGCAGGTCAGGGTTATGCAGCTGCAAAAATTGCTCATAAAATCCTGCTTGGAGAAAAAATTCCCCGCGAAACCCGTATTTATGCTGAACCTATATACCGCCAGTCCTGCGGCTGCGTAAAACCAGACAACATTTCCTTTTTAAGCCGTAATCAGGAAGGTGAAATTGTTGAAAATCATCATATTAATTCAAATACAATAGAAGAATATACAGAATCTTCTAAAGATATTATTGGAATTTACACGCTTATAGATACCTTCCATACAAATCATACTTTACAGGAGCTTTTTAATTCCCTTACACAGATTACAAAGCAGATGAAGTTTGAATCTATGGCTGTTGCTCTTTATGAAGAACCGGTTTCCTTTAAAAAAGATGATGCTATAAAAATCCCTGATAAGGCATTTCTTAAGGTATACATTGAAGATAATAAGCAGGTTATTCCTTATGACGAAAAGGGAATTGAAACAAATCCTCATAAAAAGCTTATGCCTAAAGCCTATTACGCAAAGTCTGGCGGAACCTTTATTGAACATCCGATTTTTGCAGGCGAAAAGCAGTATGGATATCTTATTGTAAAACCAACAAACAATAAGTTCCAGATGCATCATGTTTACCTTAAGCTGATTATCAACGCAATTGCCAGTGCTTATGATTACACACAGGCAATTACAAAAAATGAAGCGCTTTCTAACCGCAACGAAAGACTTTTAAGAAATAACCAGGAATTAAACTTCCAGAACAGCATAGATGAGCTTACTCAGGTGCTTAATCGCCGCGGCTTTATGGAAAAAGCCGAAAAAGAACTCAAAAAAGCCGCTAAAAACGGCCAGAGCGGCATGGTTTTCTTTGCTGATATGGATGGTCTTAAGAGAATCAACGATACTTATGGTCATAAAATAGGAGACCTTGCAATTCAAACAGAAGCAAGGGTTCTCAAAGAAGCCTTCCGTTCTACTGATATTGTAGGCCGCTTAAGTGGAGATGAATTTGCCATTGTCTCAACAGGGCTTTCAAAGAATTCAATTCCTTCAATAAGAACCCGAATTGAACAGTTAAACATAATTTTGTCTCGGGACGCAGGACTACCACTCCCCCTTTCTCTTAGTCTTGGTCATGTAGCTTTCTCTCCAGATAAGGCTGATTTAGACGTTCTGCTTTCACGTGCAGACGAAAAGCTCTACGAAGAAAAAGAGTTAAAGCATTCTTCAAAACAATAAATAACCCGTCCCCACAAAACTTTTCCTAAAGTTTCAAGGAGTTTCGTCCGATATTAATAGGGTATCACTATGCACTAATTGCATTATCTGTAGAACCGTGCTAAAATTATTATGGGTGCGAAAAAGTTAGGAGACGAATAAAGTGAACAAGTCGGAATTCAAATCATTTTTATCAGCTGTTCCAAAGGCAGAGCTGCACCTCCACCTGGAAGCAGTAATCACTATCAGCGGAATCAAAAAGCTTTACAAGAATAAATTCGGCAAAGAAATGACAAAGGAAGAGCAGAAGGAGCTTTTCTCTTATAACGATTTAAACGGTTTTATTCAATCATTCTTAAAGATTCAGGGAATGTATTCTTCTGTCGAAGATTTTAAGATTGTTTTTGATGAACTTGAAAAATATCTTGTAAAAAACGGAATTACATATACAGAAGTATTCTTTGCACCTACAGCCTTCCTTAAAATGGGCTTTAAGTACGAGGATATGGTAAAAATCTTCCACGAGAAAATCAGCAAAATCAAGGCTAAACGCGGAATTACCATTAAGCTTCTTATGGACGTTTCACGCACCTTTGGCTGCGAAAACGCTATGAAGAATTATAACCTTTTGAAAGAATTCCCTTGCGAAGACATCATCGGCATTGGTCTTGGCGGTGCAGAAGCAAAGGGTCCTGCAAAAGAGTACGCTCCGGTTTACGAGCAGGCTCTTAAGGACGGCTTTAAGGCTGTAGCACATGCCGGCGAGGATGTTGGTCCGGAAAGCATATGGGATTCTATTAATTATCTCCATGCTCAGCGTATTGGTCACGGAATTACTGCAATTCAGGACGAAAAGCTGATGGATGAAATTAAAAAAACAAAGCTTCCAATTGAAATCTGTATTACTTCAAATACTTTTACAAAGAAAATCGTTAAAAAGGCAAAAGATCATCCGGTTCGCGTCTTCTACGACAAGGGCCTTCCTGTAAACATCAACACAGATGATCCAGTTTTCTTTAAGACTACCCTGCTCGATGAGTTCTGGATTTGTCATAAAGACCTCAACTTTACAATGGACGAAATCAAGGAGCTGGTTAAGAACAGCTTCCGTCAGTCGTTCATGAGCGATAAAGATAAAAAGGCCGCCGTCGCAGCTGTAGATGAAGCTTGGAAATAGGCGGAAATGCTCGGGCTTAGCTCGGGCATATTTTTTTTATGACAAACATCGAAAAATACTATAATAAATTCCATGAAGAGCACCGTCTCACAACCCGTCACGGTCAGGTAGAATTCCGCACTACCCTGCATTACATTGAAGAAGCCATCCGGTGGTTGAGTGACGCGGAGCGTCGTATCGAAACCGATTACGATTGGAAATCCGTTAAAAACCGAGCCGATAGGGTCGGTTTAGGATTATCCACCTCTCCTCTGAAAATCGCCGACATTGGTGCAGGCACCGGCCGTTACTCGGTAGAGCTCTGTCACCGCGGTTACGACGTAACTGCAGTAGAGCTCGTAAAGCATAATCTGGAAATACTTCGTTCAAAGCACGAAAACATAAAAACCTGGCAGGGCGATGCACGCAGTCTTCCCTTTTTAGAAGATGAAACTTTTTACATTACCCTTCTCTTTGGACCGCTGTATCACCTGCATGGCGATGAAGAAAAACTCAAGGCACTTAACGAGGCAAAGCGTATTACAAAAAAAGACGGAATTATCCTTGTTGCTTATGTTATGAATGAGTACAGCGTAATTTCTTACTGCTTTAAAGAACATAAATGGAGCGAGGTCTCAGAAAAAGGCGGCCTTAGCCCCGATTTTCACACAATCTGTACAGAAGAAGACCTTTACGACTATGTACAGCTGGAAGACATAAACCGTCTTAATGAAGCAGCCGGCTTAGAAAGAATTAAAATAATCTCTGCAGACGGCCCGGCCGACTACATGAGACGAGAGCTTAATGAAATGAGCGAAGAAGAGTTTGAAGCCTTCTGTGCATTTCAGCTTGCAAACTGTGAACGGCCGGAGCTTGTGGGCGCCGGCAGCCACTGCGTAGATATACTACAGAAAAAAAAACTAGTGAAATAATTAAAAGAGGCATATAATTAAAATTATGGACTTGAGAATTATTTATTTAGCAGCTTTATTCATCTCAATGATTGCATTATTTGTGTACTATGAAATAAATTCTACGAATCTAAATAAAAACTATCTCACTCTTTTTTTGACAACCTTTATTTCTAATTTCGGCTACGCAATGTCTGTTCACGCAGAAACTCTCGAAGGTGCACTTTCCGGTAACCTTCTTTCCTATATAGGTAGTATTTTCACAATTCTTTTTGGACTCATTGTTATCGTAGATTTGTGCCATAAGCATTTTAACTTTTTTCTTCGCTTTGGCCTTTTGATTTTAGCAACAATAATCGGATTTCTTCTTGCCACAACAAAAGAAACTCATCTTTTCTTTTCTTCGCCTTATATTGTAACCGAGTATGGTCTTACACTCATTAAATTTAAAATGGGACCGGCAATGTATATTTACATGGCCTATCTGGGCGGCGTAAATCTTGGAGCAATAATAACAGTTATTCACTCTATTTTTACAAAGAAGAACGTTTCCAGAAAATCACTTCAGGTTCTTTTGTGTATGCTGATTTTTGGAACCCTTTCTTATATTATTCCGCTTGCAGCAGGAACAAGAATCAACTTAATGCCTTATATTTACATTATCCTCGAAATGTTCTTTCTGTATTTTTCTGCAAAAACCAACACCTATGATTTGCAGCTGAATCTTTTGAATATTTATCAGAACCGTACAGGCTACGGTTATATTGCCTTTGATAATAAAAAGCGTTTTCTCGGCTGTAATGAATTTGCACTTACCTTCTTTCCAAGATTAAAGGAGCTTTCTCTCGATTCTTACATTCCTTCCAGCTATTCAAATTTCATAAAGAGCCTTCATTATAATGAACCAGGCTGGGACTGGAACGAACACTTAAATAAAGATTTTAAAATTCAAAATGAAAACAAGGCCGGCATCTGTACCATCCATAGACTTTCTGCCAGCAGATTAAAGATGGGGTACTTTGTAGAGCTTAGAGATGATACCGAGCAGCAGAATTACATAAACAGCTTAAGCTCCTTTAATAAAGAGCTTGCTCATCTTGTTGAAGAAAAAACAACCCAGATCACCGACATGCAGGATTCCATCATCAGGGGAATTGCGACAATGGTTGAAAGCCGCGACAACTCAACAGGTGGTCACATTCTGCGCACAAGTGACTGTGTAAAGATTTTCGCAGAAGAGCTGATTAAGCACCAGGAGCTAACAGAATGCTCAACTAACTTCTGTAAACTTATAGTAAAGGCAGCCCCAATGCATGACCTTGGAAAAATTGCCGTAGACGATTCCATTCTTCGTAAGCCTGGAAAATTTACTCCAGAAGAATACGAACACATGAAAGAACATCCGGCAAAGGGTGCTGTAATTGTCGAAAAGGTTTTGAGTCACATAAATGATAATGACTTCAGACGAATTGCCATAAATGTTGCCCACTACCATCACGAAAAATGGGACGGAACAGGATACCCTGAAAATTTGAAGGGCGAAGCAATTCCAATGGAAGCACGCATAATGGCACTGGCTGATGTTTTTGACGCGCTTGTAAGTAAGAGATGTTACAAGGAAGCAAAGAGCTTTGACGAAGCGTTTGAAATTATCAGAAATGATTTAGGCAAGCACTTTGACCCGGTTATCGGCAAAATTTTTATTGATTGCCGCGAACAGCTTGAGGCATATTACAGTTCAAATATCAATGAACTGTAATTACCATGTTATCTTTTTAAGTAAACCATCAACAGCATTATATCACTGTTTCGAATACCGCTTATGCGGTTAGCCTGACCTAACGTTACCGGGCGTATTGCTTCGAGCTTGTTGCGGCTCTCTGCAGAAAGCGACGGAATGCTGCCGTAATCGAAGTCTGCAGGAATGCGGGCATTCTCCATCTTATGAAGCTTCTCTACCCTCTTGTCCTGCTTTTCTATGTAATACTTATATTTAGCGTCAATCTTTGCCATTTCCCAGTCTGCTTCCGGATACCCTGGATTTTCCATTTCCGGCTTTTTAAGAAGCAGAGCTTCAATTTCTGAAAGACGCGCATACTTTTCGTTTATTGCATCAAACTGCGCCTGAGTTTTTAGGCCGCAGCGGAAAGCATACTTTGCAAGGCGGCGGTCTGCTGTATCGTGACGGAGCTTTAAGCGGTATTCAGCACGTGCTGTAAACATACGGTAAGGCTCTTTTGTTCCGAGAGTTACAAGGTCGTCAATGAGTACGCCGATATATGCTTCGTCTCGACCGAGAATTACAGGTTCAAAATCAGGTATTTTATCAAAGGCATCAAAGCCGGCGTCCTTTTGAACACTGCGCTCGTAGTCGTTGAGCTCGTGTGTTTCGCGTTCTGAAATCTCTGCAAAGCGGGCTTTTTCTTCATTTGTCATATCTGCCTTAGGGCGGAAGGCACCCGGCTCTGTGCTTGAAGCAACACCATTTAGAGTATGAGGAATTTCTGCAAGAGGTCCGCAAAGCTTAATATGCTCGCGGGCATAAAGACCAGCGTTCATTCCGGCAATGAGGCCCTGACCAGCAGCTTCCTCGTAACCAGAAGTTCCGTTAATCTGACCGGCATTAAAAAGACCTGCAACACGTTTTGTTTCCAGTGAAGGATAAAGCTGTGTCGGTTCAACAAAGTCATATTCTACGGCATAACCCGGACGGCTCTGTACTGCATTTTCAAAACCGTGCATTGTACGCATAAAGGCATCCTGAACACATTCAGGAAGACTCGAAGAAAGTCCGTTGAGGTAAATCTCATCAGTTTCAAGCCCTTCCGGCTCTACGAAAATCTGATGGCGGTCGCGTTCCTTAAAACGCATAACCTTATCTTCGATAGACGGGCAATAACGCGGACCTATACCGCTGATTTTACCACTGTAAAGCGGAGAGCGGCCAATATTGTCGCGGATTATTTTATGAGTTTCTTCGTTTGTATATACGATATGGCAGTTTACCAGAGGGCGCTCTACCCGCTCGGTTTCAAAGCTGAATGGAATTACCTCTGTGTCGCCCGGCTGCTCGTCGAGCTTTGAAAAGTCTACGGTTTTTCTAAGGATACGCGGCGGAGTTCCGGTCTTTAAACGGCCGGTTGTAAAACCGAGTCTGTGAAGGCTTTCTGTAAGACCGTAGGCTGCCGGCTCGCCGACACGTCCGCAGGGTGCGTCATATTCACCAATAAAAATACGTCCGCCAAGGAAGGTTCCTGTAGTCAAAACAACAGAGCGCACAGGAATAACGCGCCCACGTTCAGTTACCACGCCGGTAACCTTCTGCCTCATTCCACTTTTTGCGGCAGCGGTTCTTCCGTCTCCACGGAACTCGCCTGGAATAGTGCCTTTTTCTGCAGCACTGTCGCTGTTTGGAGGAAGCGGAGTTGTAGAAGCAGTAGTCAAAATATCAATTACTGTATCCATCAGGGTATACAGGTTTGGAGTTGTCTCACAGGTTTTTCGGGCAAGCATTGAATAAGTAATTTTATCAGCCTGAGAACGAGGTGCCTGAACGGCAGGTCCGCGGCTCTTATTGAGCATACGGAACTGTATCATAGAATTATCAATCAGCTTAGCCATCTGGCCGCCAAGAGCATCAATTTCACGTACAATATTTCCCTTTGCAATTCCACCAATAGAAGGGTTACAGCTCATGCGTGCAATGGCATCTGGAGTCTGGGTAATAAGAACTGTTTTCAACCCCATGCGGGCACAGGCTAGTCCCGCTTCAATTCCTGCGTGGCCGGCACCAACAACCGCCACATCATAATAATCATAAAAACCAGGCATAGTTCACGATTATACTTAAAATGCATACCTTGCACAATTATATATACGTTTTTTCTATATTATGTTATAATAGAAAGGTGAATAATGTTGATTTAAAACAGATTAAGGCTGTAGCGTTTGACATCGACGGCACTCTGTACCGTGCGTGGAAGTTTAATCTGCGGGTTACACCTTACTTTCTTTCGCATTCAATTTTCTTTCTCAAGTACGGACTTGTCCGAAGCATTATGCACAAAACAGAAGCCACAAATGAGTTTATAAGAGTTCAGGCTTCTCATATGGCAAAAAAACTCAACTGCAGCCCTGAAGAAGCACAGCAGAGACTTGAAAAAGTTATTTATAAGGGTCTTGAAAAATACTTTGTAAACATTAAACCGTGCAAGGGCTCTATAGAATTCATAACTAAACTAAAAGAAAACGGCTATAAAATCGGACTTCTTTCTGATTTTCCTCCTGAACAAAAGGGGTCTATCTGGGGAATCCGGGAAATGTGTGATGTAGTTCTCGGTTCAGAAGAAGCCGGAGCACTTAAACCTGATTCAACTCCGTTTTTGCGGCTTGCACAGGAATTTAAGCTTCCTCCGGAGCAGATTCTGTACGTTGGCAATAATCACGCATACGATATTCAGGGAGCACATAATATCGGAATGAAAACTGCATGGCTGATTCTTCCTCATTCAGGATGGATTGGTAAAAAATCAAAAATTGCAGATATAACCTTCTGGCATTACGGTCAGCTTTCTGAATTATTCTTTGGGGAAAATAAATAGAATATAAAAAATTGGGTGGGGATAAAAAATGGAAATCGTAATCGCAATTCTCTTTTCTACGGTAATTTCGATGGGAGTATCTTTATACTTCCGTATGCTTAGTAAAAAAGACGATCCTTTGGAGCGAATCAACAAGTTTGCAAACAAAAAAACAAATGAGTTGAACGAAGCCTTCGGTAAAATTCAAACCAGATTCAACACGATTATTTCTGAATTCCAGGCACAGCAGACTCAGGCAAATGCAGCCGTTAAGCTTTTAAAACAGCAGAACGACGACTTTAATTCAAAGATGCAGACCTTTGACCAGAGCATTAATGCCGTAAAAAACATTAAGGCACAGATTGATGCCTATTCAAAAATACTCGGCGAGCTTAACGACATGACAGCTCAGGTTGAAGAAAACCTTGAGCGTCTTCATAAGGAAAGCGGCATTATCACTACCCTCGACGGCAAGCTTTCTAAACAGCAGCAGCAGATTGTTACAATTGAAAAACGAATTCCAGAAATCTCAAAAGAATTTTCTGCAAAGAACGCAGAACAGCTCAAGGCTGTCGGCACCACCCTCATTGAAAACTACGAAAACCGCGCACAGAAGCTTGCTTCAGAAATCAAAAATTCTCAGACTGATGCAGAAAAGGCTCTTGAAGAAATCAGACAGAGTATTCAGGAAGCATATAATCAAGCTGCTGCAAGCGCAGAAAAGCTTGAAAACACAGCCTTTGAACACCTCAGCGAACAGGCTCAGCAGAGAACTGATAAATACCTTAAGGAGCTTGGAGAACAGACAAAGGCTCTTCAGAATGAGCTTGAAAAACAGACTCTTGCAATCAGAAACGATATTACAAACAGAACCGGCATTATCCACGACGAGCTTGATACAAAGGCAAAAGAGCTTTCTAAAATGTTTGATGATAAGACAGCTGCCGCTACCACTGCTTATAAGGAATCTGAAAACAAGCTCCTTACAGATGCAAAGGCAAACCTCATAAAGATAAACGAAAAGTTCAACGAAAAGCTCGAACAGCTTTCGGGAGCCTTTGCAGAAAAGGTGGATGCTCTTCAGACAAAATACAATCAGCAGCTCGAAACTATTGGCGGCCGCAACGATGGACTTATTGCAAAAACACTTGCACGCTTTAATGAAGACAGCAACAAGCTTGAAGCAGAGTACACAAAGCAGATGGAAAGTATCCAGAAGAAAAACGAAGGAAACTACACTGCCCTCTCAGAAAAGTTTGATGATGACTTTAAGAAGTTCCAGGAAACTTATACAGCAGCCTTTGACAATGCAACTGCAACAAATAATAAAAAGGTAAATGAATTTAATCTCCTGTTTGTAGAAGAGCACAAGAAATTTGCAGATGAACACCAGAGACTTATAAACGATTTTACAGAGCTGCTTAATAATTCTCAGATTGAAAATGACAGAAAGGTTTCTGAAATCAAAGAAAGTCAAGACCAGCAGATTAACAGCCTGAATGAAATCTACAACGCAGAATACACAAAAATCAAGGAAGAATACCTTGGCCGCTTTGAAGGCCTGCAGGATGAATACTCTCAGCAGATTGACGGACTTCAGAATGTATTCGGAAACCGCATTGAAGAGCTTTCTAATACAGAAGAAGATTACAAGGCAAGAATTGAAGGTCTCCGTTCTCAGCTGGAAACAAGCCTGCGTCAGTGCAACGAGCGTTCAATGACCTTGCAGACAGAAATTACAGATATGCAGGAAAAGCTTTCTGAAACCCTCAAGCAGGTTGCTTCAGAGGCAACTACATCGGTTCAGAATGCAGAAGCATCTGTTCAGTCAATTAAGAGCCAGTGTGACGAAGCTGAACGTAAGGCCGCAGAGCTTAAGCCTGAGCTTGAAGAAAAAATCAGTCAGATGAATATGAGTCTCGACAATGTTCAGAGCGAAACTCTACAGAAACTTGAAAGACTCCAGACTGCAACAGAAAACAAGCTTGAAGAAATCTCTAAAGAAACTTCATCTAAAATCGACATACTCCAGACCTCTGCAGAAAATCAGTTTGCAGCTATTTCAAAAGAGACCTCACAGCAAATTGATAATTTGCAGAAGGAAACAGTTCAAACACTCAAGGCTTTGCAGGGCGACACAGACAATCAGTATGAAACCCTCAAGAAAGAAACACTTGCAAAGATTGAAGCCTTTAATAATGAAACAGAACGTCAGCTCGACGGCTTTAAGGGTGACACTACTGCCCGCCTCGATAACTTCCAGAACGAAACTGATTCCCGTCTCGAAAGTCTTACAAAAATCATTACGGATTCTGTACGCAAGGCAGTCAGCGAAAGCGAGGTTAAACATCTTAATATCCTCGAAAATGTTGATGCACAGCTTCAGGCTTACAAGAAGGATATTGAGTACAAGCTCTCTCAGATTCAGGTTTCTGAAAGCGATATTGATACACTTGAAAAGAGCCTTAAGGCTGCAATGGCCGAGGTTCAGAACAGAGTTCTCCGTGAATTTGAAGGCTTTACTACAAATCAGAAGCAGAAACACGAAGAGTTCAGCAATACTATTAAGGAAGATTCAGCTGAAATCGAACAGAAAATCAGCGAAATTAACCGCTCGCTCGATAGCCTTAAGGAAACTGCAACCGGCAGCATGAGTGCTAAGATTCAGGAATTTGAGTCTGAGTTTAATCAGATTCTTTCTACAAAGAGCGACGAGATTGATTCCGACCTCGCAGAATGGAAGCATGACCTTGATTCTAAGCTTACAACAATTTCGAACACTTACGAGGATTCAAGAAAGAAGGTTGAAGTTAAATATCTCGACGACTTTAAGACAGGAATTGAAGCACTTCAGACAAGAGCCTCTGATCAGTACAACAACATGGCCTCTTCTATTGAACGTACAAAGACAGAGATGCAGGATTCTATAAATGAAATTCAGGACTTTGTAAACCGCTTTAAGAGCGACACAGATAATTCCATCAATTCTCTTACAAAGGCCTCTGAAGCAGCCCTCAAAAAAGAAATTGAACAGAACAAGGAACTCGTACAAACAAGTCTTACAAAGCTTCAGGAAGATCTTCTTGGAGACCTTAAGCTGTTCGAGGAATCGCTCAAGACAAGACAGGAAACAGGTTCTTCTTCTATCGATGCCGCACTTGCAGAATTCAACACCTGGAAGCAGCAGCTTAAGAACCAGTTTGAAGATTCAGAAAGAATCTTCAGCGATGACCTTTCTAAGTTCAAGGATTCTGCTAACGATAAGATTAAGGAAGAGGCTCAGAAGCTCTTACAGAATATGAATGATTACGCTGTTTCTGTACAGAATCAGCATAATGAATTGAACGATAAGATTGCTGACCTTCAGAATAAGACTGACGGCTCAATCAAGGCTTACGAAGAAAAATCTGCAGGCATTCTTAATCAAATGAACGGAATGTACAAGCAGATGCTCGAAGAAGCTAAAAAGCGTCTTGCAGAACAGGATGCAGCTGCAACCGAAAGAGCAGATAACTTTAAGAAAACAATTAAGGAAGCAGAAGATAAGAATGCTGCTAATCAGTCTGCCTTTACTCTTAAAATGCAGGACAACGCAAACCTTATTCAGACCCGCCTCGGTGAAATTGAAAAGGAACTTCAGGATGTTAAGTCAAACATTCAGAATTACGAGACTGCAGACAAGATGCGCCGCCAGCTCGAAGCAAATGTTGCAGAGCTTAACAATTCATTTACAAAGCTCAAGGGCTATGCTGATTCAGCAGACAAGATGAATGTTCAGTACAATTCAATTCTTAAGATTAACGAAGAGATTAACCGCCAGCTTTCTGGAATGGAAGCTCAGAAGAATCGTGTTGTTGGTCTTGAACAGCAGTTCAACAAAATGCTTGCCCTTTCAAATACAATTGATGAACGCATTCAGTCTTTGAACACAACCTCAGATGATCTTCAGGCTATGGAGGTTACAGTACGTAATTACAACGACCGCCTCCAGCACGTTTCTGAACAGTATGAACGTCTTGAGAAAAAAGATGAGGTTATTAACCGCATTAAAACTGATGTTGATTCTCAGTTCGAAAAGCTTAAGGATCTTGAACAGAGACTTACAAACTGTAACCGTCAGGCAGTTTCCCTTCCACAGGAAATCAAGGAAGTTCAGAACAGCGTAGACCGCATTCTCCAGAACGGTCCAAAGATTACAGATGCTATTGGACGCCTCGAAAGTCTCGATGCAATTATTTCTGATACAGACAAGAGAATTGAAGCACTCAATTCGGTTACTACTGGTATTAAGAAAACACAGCTTGACCTCGAGGGAATTAACCGCGATGTAAACAATAAGTTTAAGGTTCTTAATCAGATGACAAAGCAGGAGCTTGCAAAGTCACCTAACAAGAAGAGCGGAGATGTAAATCCTCAGACTAATGAAATGGTAAGAACTCTTAAGCGCGAGGGCTGGACAATTCCAGAAATTGCAAAGCAGCTTAAGCTTACAGAAAATGAAGTTGATTTGATTTTGCAGCTGCAGGATGTTTAATCGCGGCTGAGTAAACAAACAACGTGAGCCTCAACGGCTTCACTAGTACCAACCGGCGGGAGCTTCTCGCCGGTTTTTGCTTTAACAAATACCTGAGCTTTATCCACGCCAAGAATAGCCGCAATACTTTCTATTACTTCGCCGCGCCGGTTCAGAAACTTTGGTTTTTCCAGCTTAATAACACAGTCGAGATTTTCGAGCGACCAGCCGTCAGCGCGGACATCCTTCCATACAGCGCAAAGCAGTTCTGCAGAATCGGCGTCCTTCCACTTTGCGTCCTCGGGTGGAAAATAAGAGCCTATATCGCCAAGACCTGCCGCACCAAGAAGTGCATCAGTTATTGCGTGAAGAAGGACGTCGCCATCGGAATGGCCGTCTTCGCCTTTTTCAAAATCAAAGGTAACACCGCCAAGAATCAGGCGGCGGCCTTCTACGAGGCGGTGTAAATCGTAACCAAGTCCTACGCGAATCATTTTAATGCCTCCAGATCTGACGGATATGTTATTTTAATGTTATTTACATCGCCCTTTGTGACCTTGACACGGCCGCAGTATTCACCCCAGATTTCAGTGTCGTCGGTGTATTCTTTGTCGTCGGCCGCTGCGCGGCCGTGCGCCTCAAGGAGTTCTTTAAACTTAAAGCATTGCGGAGTCTGAACAGCAACAAGCTTACTGCGTACAAGGTGTCTTACAACAAAACCGTTTTCATCTATTTCTTTCTGGGTATCTGTCGGAGTTATTCCCGGAACAGAAGCTCCGTTTTGCACTGCTGCTTCCAGAGCTTCCATTATTACTTCCCGGCTCACAAACGGTCTCGCTCCGTCATGAATCAAAACAATATCCGGCTGACCCATTACAGCAAGCAGCCCGTTGTAAACAGACTTCTGTCTGGTCTCTGCCCCCTCAGCAATTCTAACCTCCGGAGCAATATCGCCGAGAGCCTTCATGCACTCTTCTATTCCATCTCTCGGACAAGTCACAATAAAATCAGTTATCTGGTATTTTGCTTTGCTGCTCTTAGCCGAACTAAAAGCATTTAAAAAAGTTTCAGCACAGACCGAAAGGACTGTGCCGTTCTTAAAAGGAAGATATTCTTTTTTAATTCCGCCACCGATTCTTGTTGAAGAACCGGCCGCAGTAATTATAATTGCAATTTTAGAAGGAATCGTCTTCGTCGTCAAAATCTTCATCCGCACCCATATCGTCTGCAGAATCATCTTCGTCATCAGAATCATCAGAACCGCGTCTGTTGTTTCCTTCCGAAATGTCATCCATCAAATCATCATCTTCATCATCATCAAGAATCATTGTGTGCTTGATCTTTGGTGCAGCTCCAGGTGGCTCGAGCTTTGTATGAATTTCCTGCTCAATTTCTTTTGATGATTTACCAAGAGCAAAAGCAATTTCATCTTCAAGAAGCTTCTTTGCAGAATCATAAAGCTTGCGCTCAAGAATAGGCAGTTCCTTTACCTTACTTCTGTTGTAAAGGCAGCGAACAATTGTTGCGATATCTTTTACAGTTCCTTTTTTAAGAAGGTCAAGGTTCATCTGATAGCGGAGTTTCCAGTCTGAGGTAATCGGTTCAAAATCATCTGAAAGAAGATTAAGTGCTTCCTGTGCTTCTTTAGCAGAAACAATCTGGCGGATTCCAAGGTTCTCTGCATTCTCAACTGGAACCATAACAACCATGTCAGAGGCTTCAATATAAATCTTATAGTAAAGGGTCGTCTGTTCCTTAAAAGTCTTCTCAAAAACTTCCTTTACAATTCCAACACCCTGACTTGGGTAAACAACCTTCTGGTTTATTTTAAATTTATTAGCCATATTTTATAATATATCACAAAATTACAAAAAATTCAAATCATAGTCAGTTCTCTATAAAATCTAATGGGCTTCCGTTATGACGATTGCAAAATCTGCTCGCTCTCCCTTTTTTGTGTAAGAATCCTGCGGTTTTTGCAGGCAAAAATCCTCGGATTCTTTTTATGGCTAAGCGCCAAA
>JAEEGK010018576.1_pt1 | contig 15024 bp, 7 predicted proteins | sample 8958771 | NCBI WGS metagenome assembly JAEEGK01 (sample SAMN16246547, study PRJNA631951) | gut metagenome | biome: gut microbiome; feature: rumen; material: SC-attached | host: Bos | place: Iran: Karaj | collected 2018-10 | reverse complement strand
TTAAATTAAATTTTTAATTTATAATAAAAAAAATTTTTATTTCATTTAAAAAATATTATAATTATTATGATTTAATATTTTATATTGTAATAAATTTATTTTTTAAGACTTAAATCTAGAAAAAAAGGTAAAAAAATAGCCGGCCGAATGGTCTAGTTGGTTATGACAACACCTTAACACGGTGTGGGTCCCGAGTTCGAATCTCGGTTTGGTCATTTTTTTTATAATATATTATTCAATTAATATAAATCTATTATTATTATTCTTTTTCTATTAATATTTGATAAAGGCAATTAACAAGAGAAACAGCAACCTTTTTGTAATATATTAAAAGTTAAGCTAATCTAAATAATTTATCAATTGTTTTATTTAATTATGGCAGTATAATAAATCTTTTGAATTTTAATTATTATATATACTTTTTTGTAAAGAAAAAGAAAATAATTAATTATTAATTAAAAGAAATATATATATGTGTATTTCTTAATAATAAAAAAAAAATTATAAGTAAATTATTATATATTAATAATAATTATTTTAATTTATTATATTTTTTTATATAATTATATTTAAATAATATTTAATTATATTACTATTTAAAATAATTAATTCCAAATTTCAATATCATCTCCTGCTGTTATTATTTTTTTATCTTTTAATTGAAGTAATTTAAAAACATTATTATTCTTTTTAGTTTTTTGATTTATACTATTAAAAGTATTAGAACATTTTACTTTTCTTCCTTCTTCCTTTATTTCAAATATTCTTATATTTTTATCTAATGAAACTGTTAATATATTTCCATTTCGAATTTTAATTACATCAATAATTTCATGTTCATGAGCTTTAAATGATCTAATTAATATTTTATTTCTTAAATCCCATAAATTAATTTCACATAAATTATCAATACTACATAAAATATTTTTTTCTTTTAATTGTATCATTTTTTTTACTTTACCAAAAATTTTAAATAATGATGCTTTTTCTTTTAATTTATTGTTATTTATAATATCATATATTTTTATAAAACAATCATCACTTCCTGAAAGAAAAATTAAATCATTATTTTTAAGTGCTAAAAAACAATTTATTTTATTTTGATGTGATTTTATTAAAAATACATTTTTATGATTTTTTAAATTCCAAATTCCTATTTCTCCATCAAAACTTCCAGTAAATAATAATTTTTTATTAAAATCATAATATAGTGAAATAGTAGGTTTTACATGAGCTTCAAAACTTTCAATATAACTTTTATGTAATTCATTTGTTGACCATAATTTTATCTTATTATTATTAAAATTAGAAGTAATAATAAAATTATTTTCATATTCTTTTAAATCTGATAATAAAACATTTTTTTCTCCTTCTAATTTATTAATCAATTTATATTTTTCAGAATCATAAATGTGTATTATTTCTTTTTCTGGGTTATTTAAAGATATAACAATATTATAATTTTTTAATTGAATTATTGAATTTACTTGAAAAGGTGAACATTCAATTTTTTTATTTAAAGAAAATTTTGTAAAATGAGTAAAATCTCCACCAAATAAATTAAATTTTTGATTGAAATTAAAAATTTTAAATTCTTTTAAAGGTAAATAATTTTTGTTATTATTATATTTATTTATAAATAAATCAATTTCATTAAAAATATTAATTTCTTTTTCGTTATTTGTTAATATAAAAGAATTAAATTCAAAATTAATTTTATTAATAAAATTAAAAGCTTGAATGTTGTTTAAATTTTTATAAAAATATTCATATACTCTATTTATAATTTTAAAAAAGTTAGAATAAAAGTTATAATAAAAATTTATATTATTTTTAATATTATTAAAAATATTGATTATATTATCAATTTTTTTAAATAATTCTTTAGTAACATTATTATAATTATTTTCAAAATCAAATTGTTTTGAAATAAAATTATTTTTAAAAGATTCATAATTTTTAAAATTCATTTCATTTATTTTATTTTTTATTTTATTATCAAAATACGTTTGTGTTATTAATTTATGATTTAAATTATTTTTATTATGATTTATAATACAAATGTCACATAATATTTCTGAACATTCAATACAAAATGAATTTAATTCTTTATTATGTTCAAAACATTTAAAATTATTATTATTTATTAAAGTTGTTGAAATATTGTTTAAATCTTTAATAAAAAATTCTAAATTTATTTGATTTTTACTATTTTTATTTTTACAAGGACATTCAATAATAATATTGTTAATTATTTTAATATCATCATAACTTTTTTTTATTATTAATATTAAACCTATACAAAAAGGACATAAATAATGAGAACATTCTTTAAAAAAAATTATTCCTTTTTTATCATAAATATCACAATTTATTCCACAATTAATACATTTATTATTATTTTTTCTTTTATTATTTGGATTATTCATAAATATTTATTAAAATTTGAAATTTTTTATTTTATTTAAAAAAAATTAATGAAAAAATTATTTGTTACAATGAATTTAAAAAAATTTGAAAAAATTAGTTTATTTAAACCTGAAATTAATAAAGGATTACCTGTAATGAAAGCAATTGCAAATAGGCATACAAGTTATAATTTCATTAAAGATAAACCATTATCATTACAACAAATAAGTGACATTCTTTATATATTATATGGTCAAAGTCATGGTCATAATAAAATATTTAAAACAGTTCCAAGTGCATTAAAAATATATCCTTTAATTTTTTTTGTTGTTTTTACAAATGGTATATATAAATATGAACCATTTACACATGAATTAATTCCATATTTAAAGGGAGATTATACAGATAATATTGGAATACAACCATTTGCAAAAAATGCATTTATGAATATTTTAATTTATGCTGATTTAGAAAAGAAAATTGAAGGAAGTGATTCAAATGAATATGATGATAGAGATTTAAGAATGAAATTAGCTTGTTTGGATGTAGGTCATTGTACTGAAAATGTTTATTTATATTGTGAAGGTGAAGGATTAAAATGTTGTGTACGTTTTTTTACTGATGGAAAATATTATAAAAAATTATTAAATTTAGAAGATAAATATGAATATGTTTTAAGTCAAAGTGTAGGATATTAATTTTTTTTATTGTAATTGTATTTGTAATATAATTTAAATTATGTAAATTAAAATAAATAATAATTTAATTAAATAATTAATTTTTTTAAATTAAAATTTAACATAAGATTATAATAATTATATAAAATAAAAAATGAATTTTCAAATTCCAAATAAATTAAAATATATTCCAAATAATAAATTGAAAAGAAAGGTAACATCATCTTCACCTTCAATGAAAAATACGAAAATAGAAAATAACAATCCAAATTATAGAACAAGTAATATGAGTCTTCATCATAAAAACAATTCTTTAAATAAAAGTCAGGATATTAAAAATTTAAATCTAAACAATAATATTAAAAAACCAAGTCTTCATCATTTTATACATTTCAAAAATAATTACAGTATTGAAAAAAAAATCATAGAAAAAAAGAAAATAAATAATGATTCATCTTTAAATAAAAATCATAGTTTTTCAATAAATCATAATGTAAAAACTTCAAATATTGGATTAATAAATAAATCAAATAAATTAAAATATAAATCACAAATTAATGTTAAAAATAATGCTATTAAAATTCCAAAAAAAATATTAACTGTCAATGTAAATAATGATATAAGTTTTTCAAGAAATTCAACAAGTCCAAATTATTTAATCACTGATATAAACGACAAAAAAAATAAAGAAAATATTAGACAAAATTTTTTAGTTCAACATGTTCATAATAATACAAGTTTAATTAATTATTCAACCTTTTCTAACAATTTTCATCAAAAAACGGAAAATTTAAACACTGAAAGTATTATTAATGAAAGAGATAATATATTAAATAATTTATTAGAAATTGAAAAAAAAATTAATTTTAATAATTTTAATGATAAAAATAAAAAAAATAATAATTTAAAATTTATTTTAGAAGAATTTATTAAAATTTTTCCTGAAAAAAATAAAAATTTTTTTAATAATATTTTAAATGAATATAATGATTTAATAAGTTTATTTATAAATGATGGAAATCATTTAATAGAAGAAAATGAAAGAGAAAAAATAAAAAATTCAAATTTAGAAAAAGAAAATAATTCATTAAAGAAAATGTTATTTGAAAAAGAAAAAGAAATTGAATTATTAAAAATTCAAAAAATTAATAATAATGAACAAATTTTTTCAAATAGTACAAATGCTTCATATGGAAATAATTCAACAAAAGAAAACCAACAAAAACAATATATTTCTAATAATGAAATATTATATAATAATAATAATAATAAAACAGATAAAAATAACAATAATAATAATAATAATAATACTATAGTTGAAGATGAACGTTATAAATATGTAAAAGAATTAAATAAAAAAAATTTAAATGATTTAGATACATTATATTTTTTTGATAAAATACATATGAATAATGAAGTAAATAAAGTTCATCAACAAAATGAATTAACACCTTACATAAATAATAAAGGTGAAGTTGTTCCTTTTTTAAATTTAAATTTTGAAGAAAGAAGAAAATCTGGAAAAAATATTAAAAAAAAACAGGTAAAAAAAGAAGAAAGTTTAATACAAAAATTAGCAAAAAATTTTAATTTAAAATAATTTATATTTTATTAATATGAATGTTAATATTAATATTATATTAATTGTCTAATTAGATATTAAATAATATAATTTTTAATATTTTAATTATAATATTTTTATTGATTTTAATTAATTATAAATATAAATTTATAAATTTTTAATTAATTTATAATTAAAATATTAAAAATTTCTAATAAAAAATTCAATTAATATTAATAAATAAAAAAATATAAGTTAAATAATTATAATTAATTATATTAAATTTATTATTAATTATTAAGTTGATAGCATAATTTTAATTCATCATTACAATTCATCATAATACTTTTTCCATCTAATGATATATAATCACTTGGAATTTTTTGTTTAAAATTTTCATAATTAACAAAATTAAAATATTTATAATCTCTTGAAATAAATTCAGTGAAATTTAAATTCATACAATCTTTTCTAAGTTCTTGCTTAGTTTGTAAACAATAGTTTAAAAAACATAAAAATTGTGTACTATATATTTGACCTTTACTTAAATCTAAAAAATATATTCCAGATTTTATATTATTAATTAAATCTGCCATACTTTCTCTATTATTACTATTAGGTTCAAAAGGGGTGACCCCAAACAATAATTCATATGTCATAATACCTAAAGACCATATATCTACTTTATTATTTTCAATGGTTTCTAATTTAACATTTTTATCAAATAAATTAGGGTCCAAATATAAAGGAGACCCTCTTATTGAATTTTCACCATTATCTTGGTAATTAGATAATCCAAAATCAGATATTTTTACTGTACATTTTGACATATTAAAATTATCTCTATCAATATCATTTTCAAAACTTAATAAAATATTTGCGGGTTTAATATCATGATGTATAATATTATTTTGATGTAAAGATTGTAAACCTTTTAATATTTGTGTTATTATATTTTTTACAATTTGTTCATCAAAATAATGATGATATTTTTTATTATAAAAATGTAAATAATTATATAAGTCTCCTCCATTACAATATTCACAAATCATATATTTTTCCCCTTCTATTTCTGTTAAATCTAATGTTTTTACTAAATATTTTTCATCTGATAATGTTGTTGTTGAGATTAATATTTCATTATTAATAAAATTAATTTGTTTAGGATCTTTTAGAATTTTTGTAGGAATTTTTTTTGCTGCGACTTTTTTATCAGTTTTTAATTCTATAGCTAATTGAACATTACCAAATGCACCTTTTCCTAAAGATTTTCCTTCAAGAGAATATATTCCTTGTAAGTCCATTATTTTTTTTATATTATTAATAAATATATTTAATATAGTTAAACATATTATTAATTAAAATTTTAAAATCGATAAATATAATATTTTTTTTTCTTATGACATAATAAAATTTAAATAATATAAAAATAAATTATTTAAATTGATATTTAATAAGAAATATTATTAAACGAATAATTAAAAATGATTAATTGTTAATATTTGTGAATTATAAAAAATAGAAATATATGAAATTGTTTAGTATATAAAAAATAAATTTATTTTTTATAATTAATTTTATATTTTTTTTTGTTAAATTATTATAATTATTTAAAATAATTTTAGTTAAATTATTCATTGAAAACTTTTTTTTAGAATTATTAATTGAAATTATTATTTTTAAAAAAAAGTATTATAAAATTTAACTATTATTACTTTTTAATAATTTTTAAAAATATTCTTTAAATATAAAACAAATTAAATTTTTACATTTTTAAGTTTTATAATATAAAAATTTAATTTAATTTTATTTAAAATACTTGAATCTGACATGATTTCATTGTTTCTAAAGCAGCTTCATGTTTTTCTTTTGTAACACCAGCACAACAAGTTTGATCTAAAGATATTTTTAATTCAGGAATAAAAGCTTTTAATAACAAAGCATTAGAAATAACACATATATCAGTACATAATCCAATTATTTCTAATTCAATTTTTCCATCTTCTTTATTATATAAATATTTAATATGATTTGCTAAATCAACTGAGCCAAAAGTATATTTTTCAAATATATTATTTGGGTCAATTAATTCTTTTATACCTTTATATATTTCAATTCCTTCACTTCCTTTTAAACAATGTTTTATAGGTAAATTTATTCCTTCTTGAGTTTGTAAATATTTATCATCAAAATGTGTGTCTTTTGTTGCATAAACATTTTGTCTATCATACATTTTAATTTTATTTATAACATTTGGAACTATTTGAAGAGCTTCTTTAGTTCCTAATGAACCATCTATAAAATCTTTTTGCATATCAATAACAATTAAAATTTTTTTCATTGATAATAAAATATATTTAAACTAATTAATAGGTTTTTATATATTTTTTAAATAATTGTTTTTATATTATTAAGATTAAATATTTTTAATGTTGAATAATAATGATTCTCAGGATAAACTAAATGAAATAATAAATATTTTATTTAATAATATAAAAAATGATAATGATGAAAAATTAAGCATAAATAGTAGGAAAACTCTTTTAATATTATCTCAAACTAATTATGAAAAAATATTTATGATTGGAATAAATATATTAAATGATTTAATGATTGACAATACAGTTAAACCTCAAAAAGATTTAGATCAAATAAATGATAAATTATATAGTATTACAAGTTTATTTAAAGAAATAATTGAAAAAAATCATGAAATTTTATTAAATATAAAAGAAAATTTATATAAAAAATATATTTCAAATTTTATGATATTTCAATTTAGACAACCAAATAATTTAGAAAAAAATGAAATAAATGTAATTCGTCCTAAATTATATATAATTTCACAAATTTTTATTCATTTTGCTGATTTATACTATGAAGATGTTTTAAATGATATATTTATTTTTTTTCCAAAAGGAGATATACCAAGAAGTATTATTTTTGTGTTGTTAACTGATTTAGCAAAATATTATCCAATTAAATCAACATTTAATTGTCATAATTGTATTGATTATACTTATCAAATATTATTTAAAATAAATGATGAACAAAAAAGAGTTTTAATATGTAATTATTTTTCTCAAATTGCCGAAAGTATAATATTTACTATTGAAAATAAACAAGAATTAATTAATAATAACAATGATTTTATTAATAAATATAAAATGATTTCTGAGAATTTATTAACTATTTATGATATTATTAAAAAAAATTGGTTAAAAAAAATTGAAAATAAAAACAATCAAAATTTTTTATTAAATTTAATTTCAACTAAACAATCTAAAATTGATAAAAAAAATGAAGAATTGAATCAAATTTTAATAATTAAATGTTTAATTATGATAAGTACATTATTTTCTCAAAATAATTTTACAATAAATATAAATGATATATTAACTTTATTTAAAAATAATATTTCAAAAGGAAATCATATTTTAAATGAACATTTATGTAATAGTTTTAAATTTTATTTAGAATTTAATATATTTAATAATAAGGAAAGACTTGCTTTTGAAATAGAAAATATATTAAATTTTTTATTTCATTTAATAGAAAATGAACACATTAGTAATAATGTAGTTGAATTAGATGAAAATTTTTTTTCTTTAAAAAATTCAATATTAAATATATTTAATTTATTAATTCACAATTATACAAAAATTGTTTTAAATTTTTTAATTTTTAAATTAAATTCTTTTGAAACATTAATTAAAATAACTTCTGTTTATATATTAAAAACTTTATTAATTAGAATTGAAAATTGTGTTCCTGAAGATTATATGCAATTAATCAATTCTATAAAAGTATTAACCAAAGAAAAAAGTTATGAATTAAAATGGACCTTATTTGATTTAATATATTTATTATATAATAAAAACTTAATTAATAATAATTTAATTACTTCAAATTTTTTTATTCAATTTTTAATTGAACAATCTAGTTATTCTCAAGATGATTTAGAAAATGATAAAAAAAATAATATTATTTCAACATATTATACAAATTTAGAAAATGTAAGAAATAAAGCAGAAAATACTTTATTAGATATTATAAATAAAATTGATATTAATATAACATTGAAATATTTTTATCCTTTTATTTTTGAATTATATTCTAATTCAAAATATATTTTAGGTAAATTTATTTTATCTAAATTAATAAATATTATATTTGAAAAAGTTCAAAAATACAATGAAAATGTTAATGACAATAATTATCTTAGTTTAAGAATTGATTATAATCTATTTCCAAATGTACCTCAATCACATATATTATTTTTACAAAGTTTTTGTAATTTATGTCAACCTTTAGATAGAATAAAATTAAATAGTTATTCAATTTATATAGAAACATTAAAAAATATCATTAAATTAATTACAAATAATGAAAATTCAAATTTAATTACAATAGACATTGATTTTTTTATAAAATTTCAAATTGATAATAATTGGTTTAATAATGAGGAATATTTTAATTTAATAATCAATTTATTTGATAATTCTTTAGAAATTTTTAATTACGAAGATGAAAACAAACAAGAATTTTATAAATTATTTTTAGATAATATAAAACAAAATATAATTACATATAAATCAATTCATAATGAATATATTGTATCTTTTTTATTACAAGCCGAAGGTATTATAATTTCTAAAATAAAAGAAGATATATTAAATAAAGAATTAGATTTTATTTTTAATTTTATTCATAATGAATATAACAATGAGACTATTGATATGAATATTGAACCTTCAAAATATAGTGAACTATTACAATATAGTATGTGTAATACATTTGGTTTATCTATTAAAAATAATAATGTAGAAAATATAGATATTGTTTTAACCAAAGTAGAAAATATGTTTAAAAGTACATTAAAAAATCAAAAAAATTCTTCATCTTTTAGAGGACTTTTTAATTTAAATAGTAAAATTAATTTTTTACCAAATCATATATTATCAAGTCTTATTTTAATTTTAGGGTTTATTGCTAAATATTTACCACCTAAAATATTAGTAAGAAAATTAAAAAATAATTTTTTAAATTATATTGAAAAATATTTTGATGATAAAAATTTAAAATTATATTGTTTAATAGCATATAAAAATTTATTATCAAATATTATTAATTTAAGTTCTTCTTTTATTGATAAAAAAGATGAGATTTTTTATTTAGAAAATAAAGATGATTTAATTGAAAGAAATATAAAAATGTTTCAATCTGAAAAAAATATTAATATTAAAATAGAATTAAATAATATGATTTCTTATTTGATAGTATTAGAACCTATTATCAATATGGAAAAAGTCAAAATAATAATTGAAAATAATTTTAATTTAATTGAATTTGATTATAATAATAATAAAATATTACAATTTAAATTAATTAATTCTTTTAATTTATTATTGCAAAATTTATTTATTCATAATATTTATTATACATCATTAAAAGACATAAATAAATCAATAAATAATAAAAGTTTTATTCCATTAGGATACAAATATTTAATAGATTATAATAATAAAGAATTTTTAACAAAATGGGATATATTAAGTTATATTTTTGAAAAATTTGTAGATAAATATAATTCAATTGAATTCATAAAAAATAATGAATTAACAAATAATAAAGAAGATAATAAAAATAAAGAATATTTAATTAATAATAAAGAACAAAATATAATAAAAACAATGAAAATTTTATTAAACAATCAAAAATCCTTAAAATTCAATAGTGATGAAGAATTTACAAATTGGTGCATTTGTTTAAATTGTTTAATATTTTTTATTAATGATAACAAATTAGAATTATTTAATGAAATTAAATTATTTTTGGAAAGTTTAAATATTAATATTGAAATAAATAATATTGAATCATTAGAATCATTTAATAATTTTTTTTTACCAAAAATAAGTGAATATTTAAATGAAAAGAAATTTCATATATTTTTTAAAATGTTAATAAATTCAATTGAATCAAAAATAGAAAATATTTCAAAAAACATTACAAATTTTATAAAAATTCTAATAAATTCAAATAAAAATCAATTTAATAATGCAAAAAGTGAAAATGTTTTAAGTTCAGTTGAAGTGATTTTTCAAGATATTGAAAATATGGGAAAAAAAATAACTAATGAAACAGGAAAAAATTATTTACTTATTTTATATAATATTGCAAATATTAATTTAGATATTATTTTTGAAATGTTTACAGAAAAAAATTATATAAATAAATTCCCTAATTCATTGCCAAAAATAATGAAATTTTTTTGTAATGATAAAATAATAATATCAAATATTTTATTTAAAATAATAAATATTGTTAATAGCCAAAATTTCAATTTTAATATTATAAATATTTTAAGTTTAATATTATCAACACATAATGAAATAATAACACCAATTGTTAAAAAAAATTTACCTATTTTATTAACATCAGTTTTATTATTAATTGGTTATTTTTATTCAATTGAAAATAATAATGCTCAAAATAATGAAGAAGTTAATAATGATGCTCTAAAAAATCAAATAATTTTTACTTTGCAACAATTGATGAAATATTTTGATGAAATTGAATTAAATTCATGTTTAATTTCTGAAGGTTCTATTCATAATAAATTATTAAAGAAAGATGAATACGATGAAGGAATTTATGAATTATTAATAATTTTAACAAAGTTTTATAATTATCCTTTTCAAAATGAAATATTATCATATTTAAATAAAAATATGGAAAATATTATTAATAATAAAGAAAACAATAATAATAATGATATTAACATATTGAAAGGTCAAAAAATAATATTTATTATTATAATTTCAAATTTTATTTTAACTTCTTCAGTTTTAAATAATAAAAATATTGATATAAATTTAATTAAAACATGGCGAAATAATTTAATTAATAATTTAATGAAATATTTAAACGATGAAGAAATAATAATAAAAAAAATGGCTATAAGAGGTTTAGGAAATATTACTCAATTATATAATATAGGTTGTATAGAAATTGAAAATGTTTTAAAAATTTATAATAAAAATTTGGAAATAAATAATGAAATAAAAGAAAATGGATTAATTCAATTAAAAGAAAATTTTATTTATAATTATTTTGCAGAAGATATAATTAATATTTTGATTTTAAAATTAAATGATAAAAATGATGATATTATTTATGAAAGTTTAAATACATTACAAAAAGTAATTGAATATTTAGAACATAATGTTATATTAAATTGTATAGGAAATTTAATAATGAAAATAAATTATTTTTTTGAAAGTAAAAATGTTTTAATACGTGTGAATTGTTTTATTTTATTTAAAAGAATAATAAATATTTATTTAAATAATTTAAATAATAATGAAAATATAGAAAAAATTAGTCAATTAATAATAAATCAAATTCATAATAATTTAATTAATTTTATGTTACATATTTTTGATGAAAAAATAAATGTTAAAAACGCAAGTTTTGAAACTTTATTAAAAAGTTTAAATGTTTTATTTAATGAAATAGATTTTAATAAAATTTATAATGATATTAAAGAAAATAAAAATATAATAAAAAATAATATAAATGATATATACGAAATTTTTATAAAAATTATAGTTGAAAATTTAGTTAAAAAATATAAAGAAAATATTTATTTATATATAAAAAGTTGTATGAATTATAATATAAATGAACAAATAAGTTTAAGAGCATATTCATTATTATTATTGAGTTATTTTTATGAATTTGTTGTTGTAAGTAATGATAAAAAATTACAAAATGATTTGAATGTAAATGAAATTTTAGATTATTTTATACAATTACTTAATGATAATAATGAAGAAGTTAGAATTTCAGCTATAAAAGGAATTCAAATATTTAATGTTAATAATTAATTAAAAATATTATAATTCTTAGTTTTAATAATAATTATATTATAAAAAATATAAATATAATTATAATATTTTTAAATAAAAAATTAAATATTTTTTTATTTAAGAATTATTTCCAATTGTTTTACTAAATTCTCTTTCATTTATTTCATTATTATTATTTTGATAATTTGATATTAAATTATTAAAATATTTAGAATCTTTATTAAAATTATTTGCAAAATCGACTATATTAATTTTATTTAAATCATTTAATTCAAAAAAATTTAACATATTTTCAAAATCATTTTCATTTAATTCCATATTCAATTCATTTAAAGCAGAATTTAATTGTTCTAAATCAATATAACCATCATTATCTTCATCATAATTTTTAAGAAATTCTTGTAAATTAATATTTTCATTTTTTATTTTATTTACGAATTTATAAATCCAATTTTTAATATGTAAATATTGAGGATTTCCAAGAAATTTCATATTTGTTTTTTTAATATCAGGATCTGAACTACTTTTTTTAAGTTTAACTTCAGGATATTTTTTACTTATTATTAATCTTGCTTTTTTCATTTCTTCTTCTTTAAATGCTTTTAATTGAACTTCTTTTCTTATTTTATCTTCAATTTCTTTTCTTTCTTTTTCTTCCATAATTTTTTTTTGTCTTTCTTCTTCTTGAATTCTAATTTTTTCAATTTCTTCTTGTCTTTTTCTTTCTTCTTCTTCTTTTCTTCTTTTAAACATTTCTTCTTGTTGTTCTTTCCATAATTCATTTGCCTTTTCAAAAACATCATCAAAATTATCGACTGGTTCACCAAAAAAATGTCTTTTACTATTTAAAAATTCTTCTGGTGGGGAATTTTTAGTTAAATAAAAATTTAGATAAAAATTTATATTTTGTTCACAATCATTGTTTATAATATTTTTTTCTAAATATTTTCCACAAAATGCACATACTACTCTATATTTTTGTAATTGTATTTCATAACTATCACATTTTGCATTCCATTCTGAAATTATATTATCTGATTTTTCTTTTGCTTTTCTTATTAATTCTCGTTCTCTTTTTCTTTTTTCATTAACAATTTCCCATATTGTTTCATCACGTTTTTCAATTTCTTTTTTAACTTTATCGAAATCATTTATTTTTTTATGACGTTCTTCTAAATCATTAGGAAAATCTTCAATAAAACTCAAATCAATTTTTTCTTTAATTGGTTTTTCTATAATTTTATTAATATTTTCATCTATTTTTTTATATTGCAATAAAAAATTAATTACATCATTATTATTACTATTTGTCATATCATTTACATAATTTATTATATCTTGAATTGAATTACTTTGTGTTTGAAGTTGATTTATTTCAAAACTTAAAACAGCATTTTTTTTTCCTTCAATATCTTTTATTTTTTCTGATAAAAAAGTAAATTGTTTTCTAATATTTCTTTCTAAATCTTTTTTACTATTTGTAATTTTTTTAATTAAATCATTTATAATTGTATTAAAATAATTTAATTCATTTAATTTATTTAATAATTGTGGTTTTAAATTTGATAATTGCAAATGCTTTTTATTAAATGCTTCATTTATTGAAATTATTCTATGTAAATCTGTATTATGAGGTCCTATTATTTGACATTCAGAACAAATTGGTTCATTACATGATTCACAATAAAACTCAAAAATATTTTGATGATGATAACATAATTTTTTTTGTTTATAAATATCATTAAATGAAACACGAATATGATTACTTAAAGCTGGAATTATATGAACTTGTTCATCACAAATATTACAATATAATTTATTACATTCTTCACAATAACATATTGCATCTCCGTTATAACATCCTTCACATTTTTGACCGAAATAATTTTGTTGCGAATTTGAATTGTTTAATATATTATTATTATTATTGACATTAATATTATTGTTGTTGTTTGGAGATGATAATGGAATTATATTATTTATGTTATTATCGTTTTGAGGTTCTTCTGGTAATTTTATTTCATTTTTATCTAATTGAGATGTTGAATCTACTTTTGATATTTTATCTTTACTTTTACTTTTCGAACTTTTAAGTGATGATTTTTTTGAAATTGGCTTTGAGCTTTTTTCTGATTTGTCTTTACTTGAAGATTTTTTACTTTTTGTTTTGGAATCTTTAGGCATTTAATTTTAAAAATATATTTAATTAATATTGAATATAATTTTTCTTATATTATTTTATCATTTTATAAAGTTATAATATTAATGATAAATTTTTATTTATAAAAAAATATAAATTTTTTTCATTTTTTATGATATTTAAAAATATTTTTGTCATTTAAATTCTTCAATATAATAAAAATGAAATATCAATATTTATAAAATATTAAATCTTATTAAATTTATTTAAAAATATATATTTTTAATATTAATATAATATTTATGTTAAATTGAAATTTTTTCATAAATTGTTGGGGATTGGGGATTGGGGATTGGGGATTGGGCC
>JAEEGK010018575.1_pt1 | contig 15024 bp, 5 predicted proteins | sample 8958771 | NCBI WGS metagenome assembly JAEEGK01 (sample SAMN16246547, study PRJNA631951) | gut metagenome | biome: gut microbiome; feature: rumen; material: SC-attached | host: Bos | place: Iran: Karaj | collected 2018-10 | reverse complement strand
TATTTAATTAATAATTATATTTTAATTCATCAAAATTTTATAATATATAATAGATATGGGGATTGGGGATTGGGGATTGGGGATTGGGGATTGGGGATTGGGCCCAATCCCCAATCCCCAATCCCCAATCCCCAATCCCCAATTTTTTAATTTCAAAATAAATTAATTTAATTTAATTATAAATTATAAAAAATTTATTTATTTAAGTTATCTTAAATTTCTTAAATATTTTAAATATAAAAAAATAATAATGTCAGATAATGATAAAAATAATATTTTAAAACAACTTCAAAAAGAAAAAGCCGAACATAATAAAAATAAGAAACATATTGAACTTCTGAAAAAAACAATAAATAATTTAACAAATTCAAAAACAAATAAAAATAATAAATCATATGCAGATATTTTATCAGAAAATTTAAAATTAAAAGAAGAAATTAATTCAAAAAATTCAAATTTAATAGAAAATGAACAAAAAATTCGTTCATTAACAGCAATGAATGAAAATTTATCTGAAAAAAATAATAATTTAGAAACTGAAATTAATAATTTAAATTTAAAAATATCAAAATTAAATAATGAAATATCTCAATTAGAAGAATATAGAAGTGATGTATTAAATACAAATAATATAAAAAATTTATTAAATCAAGAAAAAATAAAAAATGAATCAATTTCAAATATTTTAAACGAAAAAAATTTAGAATTAATAGATTTAAAAAATAAAAATGAAGAATATTTAAATGAAATAAAAGAATTAAGAAAAATGAAATACGATGATAAATTATTATTATATGAAAAAGATAATTTAAATTTAAAACAAGAAAATGAAAATAAAAATTTAGAAATAATAAATTTAAATCATAAAATAGAAAATTTCGAAAAAAATAATAATGAAATTAATGAATTATTAAATCAACAAAATATAAAAATTGATAATTATAAAAATGATATTGCAAATTTAGAAATACAATTACAATCAAAAGAAAAAAATTTTGATATTTTATCAAAAGAAAAATCAGATTTAATTTTAAAAAATACAGAAAATATTAAAACTAATGATAATTATAAAGAAAAAATTTGTGAATTAACAAATTGTTTAGAAAAATATGAACAAGAAAATAAAAATTTAACAACAAGAATTAATTATTTAAATAATGATAAAGAAAAATCAGAAAGTTATTATTTAAATCAAATTAGTTTATTACAAAAAGAAAAAAATTCTTTTGAAGATAGATTAAATAAACTTTTAATAGAAAAAGAAATGGAAAATAATTATAAATCAAAAAAAGAAAATTTAAATGATGAAAATGTAACAGTTAATAAATATTTTAAAGCTTTAGAAAAAATTAATATTTATCAAAAAGATAATAAAAAATTATATGAAATGTTAAAACAACAAAATATTGAATTTGAAAAAATAAACAAAGAAAATAATTTTTTTATAAATTTATTGCAAAATATAATTCAATTTCATATTTCAAAATCTGAAATTAAAAATTTATTTAAAAAATTAATTGAAATATTTTTAGATAAACAAAATTTAATTAGTCAACAAAATTCATTAAATAATAAATTAGATATTTATAGTCAATTTATTAATACAATGAATAATAATAACAATAATAATAATGTTGATAATTTATATGATAAAAATTTATATAATCAAAATGATTTTAGTAATGTTTCTCAAATTCAAAATTCAATTTTAAATATTTATGAAAAAATTAGATATTTAGATAATGAACAAAATCAAATAATAAATACATTAAATAGTATTCAATATTAATTTTATTTATTTAAATATTTTTTCTATTTAAATATTTAAATATAAATAATTATAATTTTAATAATTTCTTTTAAATTAAAATAAATAATTATTTTTCTAATTTAAAAATTATTTAAATTTTAAAAAATGTATATAAATATTTTAAATATTTATTCATAAAAATAAAAATACAAAAATGAATAATACAATGTTTAACCTCCCTCCTTTTATTAATACATCTTCAAATTTTTCTATGTTTTATTATCAAAATGATAAAATTACAAATAATATAAAAGTAAAGTTACCTTTTGAATTACCAAAAGAAACAATTTTATCTATTTTTATGATGTATGGCGATATAGAAAATTTTTCTATGACTGAAAAAAATATAGAAATTAGTTATTTTGATATAAATGATGCTCAAAAAGCATATAATGAATTAAATTTTAATATAAATAAATTTAAATCAAATGATTTTGAAATAAATTATCAATTTAAAAATTATTTTTCAAACTTTTTTATATGTTTTAATTTTGAAAGTTTAAATAATTTATTATTAAGTGTGAATATTAATTGTATTTTAAAACTTGTTTTAAAATGTAGTTTTGTTTTTAGAATTTATCAAAAAATTATAAATATAAATAAAGCACAATATTTAATTCAATTTTGTAATTCAAAAGATAAATCAAAAATTGAATTTATGTTAAGAAGAATTTTATATCAACAAGATTCTAATAATTTTAATAAAGAAAAAAATAATAATTGTTTTAATATAGATAATACAATTCAAAATTATTTAAATATTGAAAATGAAAATTTAAATTTTTTAAATGAATTTAAAATTATTTATGCATATAATAAATCATTTGAATATTTTTATTCAAATCAACAAAATAAAAACAAAAATGATATTATTAATAATTTAAATCTTAATTCTAAAGATTATTTTCCTAAAAAATATGACACACAAAATCAACAAAATATTAATAATAATAATAATAATTTATTTCAAAATCATTTTATTTTAAATCAAGAAAATATAAATACTTTAAATTTAAATTCAAATAATAATAATATTTTAAAATCTTCTTTAAATAATAATAAAAATAACTCAAATAAAATAATTATTAATAAAAAGGAGGAAAATAAAAATAATAAATATTATACTGGAATTAAAAAACGGAATACATCAGACGAAGAAAGAAAAAAATATATTATTAATTTAGAAAATATTATTAACGAAATAGATCAAAGAACAACTTTAATGATAAAAAATATTCCACATTATACATCTCAAAATAATTTAATGTATATATTTAATAACCAAGGTTATAAAGATGAATTTAATTTTTTTTATTTACCAATTGATTTCACAAAAAATATGAACGCAGGTTATGCGTTTATTAATTTTAAAAATGCAAAAAGCATAATTAAATTTTATTTAGAATTTAATGAAAAACCTTGGAAATTTAATCAAAATAAAAAATGTTATTTAAGTTATGCAAGAATTCAAGGATTTCGAGCAATAACTCAACATTTTCAAAATTCTGGTATTATGAATCAAGAAAATAATGAGGTTAAACCATATATAAATGATGATTAAATTTTTATATGTATTTTATATATATAAAAATTTTTTGACAATTATTTGAAATAAATATTATATTATTTTTGATAATAATAAATTATAGTTTATTTAATATTATTCTATTTATTGTATATAAAAAATTATCATGAATTAATCATAAGTAATTTTCTTTATTTTATTATTATTATAATTATTATTATTATTATTTAAATATAAAAAATTAAATAATATTTAATTAATTTTTTATATATTTTCAAAGTCATCAAATTCTTCATTTAATTTAAGAGCTTCTTTAAATTTAACATAACTTAAATCATCAAAAATTTGAAAAATAACACCACTTAATTTTCCTTTATATTTTAATAAAACTTTATCTGCATTAATTAATTTAATACTTTCAAAATCTCCAATGTCATATTCAGCAATACTTTTATAACAATATTCTAAATTAATTAAATCATAATTATTATTTCTAACTTTTTGAAATAATTCAACTGAATTAATTCTTCTTTCCCATTCTTTTTTTAATTCTTTATAAACTTGAATTTGATTTTCTCTAATTACTACAACATTTTCATTTAATTTTCCTTCAGAGTTTCCAAATAAAAATGAAAAATCACAACAAATATTTTCAGCTTCAAATAAACAATAAATCATTGTAACTTTAAATTCATCTTCAATTTCAGGTGCATTTTTTTCTTCTTCTCTATTTGGATTATATCTTATATCATTTATTTGAAAAATAGGAACATTTTCATAAACATTAATATGATTATTTAGATTTTTTAGTGCACTAACTAAAGAAAAACTTGATTTCATTTTTTCAAAGAAAAATCCATATTCATTGTCTCTAGTTTGAATTATCATTCTATTTAAATATTGAAATATTATAATATTTGAAATATTTTCAACTAAAATCTTTTTTTTTTCATCGAGATTATAAAAATTCATAGAAAAAATATCTTCTTTATCATCTATTGTTATAAATTCTAAACCAGAATCAGTTCCTATTACTATATTATTATCTGTTTTCTTTTTATTGAAGTTTATTAATTGACAAAAACTTAAAAAATTAATATAAATATTATTTAAACTTCCATTTATAATTACTTTTAAATTTGATATTTTTTCATTTTCTATTATTTCTTTTATAAAACTTTTTCTCATATGACATCTATCAAAAATATAAGAACGTGTAAAACTTTCTAAAACATCATATTTTTTAGTTGGACATCGACTTATATATTCTCCTAATATTGATGAATTTATATCTATCATTTCTTTTAATAATCTATTTTTAAAAGAATTTTTATCACTTTTTTCTTCTTCTGCATTTTTATTCATATAATTTTTAATCATTTCTATAAATGTTTTAACTATTTCATAATCTATCATTGTTGTTATTGTCATTTCTCTCACTTTTTCGTTTTCAAAATTTAATATTTGTAATTGATTAATAATATGAGAACAACATAAACAAATTTCATTTAATAAAATATTATCATTTTCATTTTCTATATTTAAAATTTTTTTATAAAATCTAATAATTTTTCTTATCATATATGAAATATATCCCATTTTATTAAGGAAATTTTCATTTATTTCATTACTTTTTTTTATTTTTTCTATTTCAGTAAATTGTTCAAAATAAATTTTACTATGTCTTAAAACATGTTTCATTATAATTAATAATTTAGTTGCAATATGATTATCAATAAATTTAGTACATTCAGCAATTTGACATAAAATTTTAATATTATCTTTTTGATATATAATTTTTATCAAATCATTTTTAATATTAATATCAATAGGATATTCTAATACTCCATAAATACATCTTAAAAATGCAGCAATAAACAAAGAACGTATATAAGGATTATTAGGTGTTTCTTCTTCTTTATCTCTAAAAAATCCAGGTTCAGTAATTTTTTTAAAATGAAATAATTCATTTTGAATATAAGAAAAATTAACTCCATATATATCTTTGGATGATGAAACATCATATTCTTCTTCTCTAAGAAAGTTTTTAAATTTATTATATATTTCAGATGAATTATTATCTAATTTAATATCTCCATTTTTTTCTTTATTTATGAAATATTCTTCACTTTCTTCATTTTCAATATCAAAAGAATCATTTTGTCCATTTATTACTTTTATATTTCCATCATCATCAAAATATCTAGGTGGTTGATATAAAGAATATTTATTATTTTCTATATTATTTGAAAATTTATATTCCCATAATCTTGAATATTTTGCTATTTGTTCTTCACTACATTGACCTAAAACAAAATCTAAAAATATAGAAAAATTTTTAACAAAATTTTTTTGTTCATTTTTTAAATTATTATCACTTACACCTACACTTAAATTATAATGTTTCTTTTTTTCTCTTTCTTCTATTTCTCTCCAATTATATTCTTGATCTTTAAAATGTTCAATATTACGATTATGTAATATTTCTATTAATTCAATCATTACATCTTCTGGTTCTCTTATAAAATTAAGCTCTATAATTGGAAATCTTTGATTTAATAAAACATCACCAATATGTATTAAAACTCTTAATGATATATAATTATATGGATTAATTGATCCATCTCTTATTCCATTTAATAAATTATTTAAATTCCAACCAACATGACATTTTTCTATTTGAATTGGAAATTTTATATCTAATTGATTTGCACTTTCTTGTTCTTCTGTTAATATTTTTATTAAATGTGCACAATTTTTTGGGTCATTAAAGAAATTTCTTGTGTATTCAAAACATGAAATATTTATTAAAAACATACATAAAACTGCACACATATTAAATTTTCTATTATTTTCTTCTTCAGTAGAACTTTTTTTTAAATCAACTTTTGATAAAATATTTAAACAAATATAAATTGCTTCTTTACAAATTTCAATTTTTTTAAATTCACCTTTTTTTAAATAAATTAAAAACCATTTATTCATAATTAAATAAATAATAGCAACAATAGTAAAATTTTTTCCATTTATACTACTAATAAAAGTTAATTGTTTATAAATAATACTTAATTCTTCAGGTTCTAATTCTTCAACATTCATAAAATAAAAACATCTAACAACACTTAATTTAACATTTTCATTTGGTATTTTTAATATATTACTTAAAGCATTATCTCTATTTAATTTATTCATTTCAGAACAAGTTTCTTTACATATATTTTTTATTTTAGAATTATTTTGTGAATTTCTTCCAAAAAATGACATTAATTGAGTAATTGAAATAAATAAATCATTTAAAATAGGTGAATCTAAACTTAATAAAGGCAAAGGTTTATTTCTTTCTAATGTTCTTTCTCCATATTTTTCAGCAATAATACAAGCTTGTAAAAATTCTTTATTTTCTGGAAAATAATAAAGTAATAAATTTCTAAAATTATATAATTTTCCATTTATTATAGAAAATTTCGATGGTTCTTCTTTTATTATATTATTTTCTAAAAAATATAAAGTAAAATCACATGCTCCATGAGTTAAAATAGGTGAAATAATTTCATTTTGACCTAAAATTGATATTATTTTCATTGTTAAACTTCTACTATCTAAAAATTTTGTTATATCACTTGCATTTGACAATAAAGCTCCATATGCTTGCATTAATGAAACACTCATCAATTTTTTATTTTTATTTTCTAAACGAGTTGATATTTCATTTGCTTCATTTATATCATCATTAACTAATACTTTTTGTAATAATAAATTTAATTTTTGTTCTATTCTATCTCTTAATCCTGAACTTATAATATATTTTACAAAATTCTCATAAGCATTTATAATTTTTTTCTTTTTTTGACCTTCTTGTAATTTTAAATTTTCTCTTTTTATTTCTTCTTGTTTATCTGAAACTTTTTTACATTTTAAAGCTAATATTTTGATAATTGTTAAAATATTTATTAATATATTTAATGTTGAACTATTATTTATAATAATATTATCATTTATATTCAAAATATCTTTTAAATTTTCTATACATAAATTTAAAAAATTTTCATTACCAATTATTTCTTTATAAAATTCTTCATTATCAATAGATAAACTTTTAGTTACAAATGAAATTAAACTATTAAATAAATCTAAATAAACTGCATCTTTATTTTTATTATTTTTATTGTTTTTATCTGGTACAATTACTGCATTATAATTAATATTTTTTTTAATTTTATCAGCTATTATTGTTATAGTTTTTAAAATAGTTCTCATTTCTTTACTTAATTTTCCTTCATCAAAAAATAATTGTAAACCTTCAATCACGCTACAAGGAATTAAATCAGGGTTTGTTTTTTTTAAAAAGGTATGAATTGATGCTAAAACTTCAACTACATCACTTGCATTATTATTATTAATTCTTTGTTCAATACAACTTAAACTTCTAGAAGCAAATTTTCCATATTTAATTATTGCAAATTGTCCAATAATATTATATAATCTTTTTTCATATCCTGATATTGAATCAATAATTTTTTCAATATAATCTAAAAAAATTTCAAAATCATCTAATTCACTCTCTTCATTTGGATCTTGACCCATATTAACAGTATTAGATAAATTTTCCAAATATGAATCAACCATATCTTCTAATTCTTCTAAACTCTTATCATTAATTCTTCCAATTTGATTAATTTTCAATAATTCATTATTAATTATTTTTAAATTAATTAAATCAGATTTTTTATTATAATTTATATTCTTATAAGAACTTAAATTTTCTCTTTTTTCTAATTCAATCATTTTATCTTTTATGTTATTTATATTAATTTTGAAATTATTATCCATATTTTTAACATCTGATATAATATCTTTTGAATTTAAATATCTTAATTTATGAAAATTTGATTGAATTATTTTAAAATAATTATCTTTATATTTTTTTTTAATTGTAAAAGGATTTCCTTCAATATTAAAAGATGTTAATTCTTTCATATAAGCTCCCATATTTTCAGTAAAATTGAAAAATTCTTTAACTTCAAAAAATTCAATTAAATTTTCAGATAAATCTAATTCTATAAGAGTTGTTTTGATATGTTTAAAATTATCATATGAAACTTCTTTAATTGAATTTTGACTTAAATTTAAAATTTGTAAATTTGGTAAATTAATTAATTCAAAAATTTTAGTAATATTATTTTTTGATAAATCTAATTTTTTTAAACTAGGTAAATATAGATTAACTGATGTAATATGATTATTTGAAGCATATAATGTATTTAATGAATTATAATTTTTTAAATTAAGTGTTGAAATATAATTATCATTAACATTCAAAACAGTTATTAGTTTATATACTGATAAATATTTATCTGTATCAAATTTATCTATATTTATCAATTGATATTTATCAGAATTTAAATTTAATTTATAAATAGGTTTAAATGATTTACTATCTTCCGGTTCGTCTGGTAATATATCTATTTTTTTTGGTATTTCTTCTTCTTCTCCTTCTTCATACATATTTCCTTTTTATTTTAATTATAATTAATGTTAAAAATTTATTTTAATTATAATTTTTAAAAATTAAAAAAAAATTAAATTTAAATGGAAAAAGAATTAAATAATAGACAAATTTATAAATATCAATTAAATAAAAAAAATGAAGAAAAAATATTTTGTGTTAAAAAACCAAAAAATGTTAGTTCTCATATTTATTTAATGAAAAAATCAAAATCTTTTTATGATAATTTAAATAAAAAAAATATTATTATAGATAATCAAAATATTTTAAATAATACAAATAATAATAATAATTTAACTATTAATTGTATTAAACCTTTAACTTCAAGAAGTAACAATCATAAAATTTTTTTTGAAAAAATTATAAAATTAAATAATCATAAAAAATCAATTTCTTCAATCACACCATCTTCAAATTTTTCTTGTTTAAATTCAAACAATAAAAAAAATATAATATATAAAAAAAAGATTATTAAAAATCCTTTAACTTTATCTAAACAAAAAAGTTGGTCAAATTTAACTTATAATATACATTCTAATTTAAAAAATAATTTCAATAAAAATATTGAATATGAAAATAATTCTGTTGATTCAACCGCTCAAACAGATAATTTTTTATCTTTTTTATATAATACATATTATTCAACAATAGATAGAGATATTAATACATCTTCTAATGATAATTCTTTAAAAAATATAATTAATTATAATAATATAAATTTATATAGTTTAGACAATAATAAAAAAAATAAAATTAATATTACTTTTAATTATATAAGAAATAAAGAAAAAAGAAAAATTGCATCAAACTATCAAAAAAAAGATATAAATTATATTTTAAATAAAGAAAACATTAATAATTATAATTATATATCTGAAAATAAAAATTATAATAATATTTTTTTAAATAAATTAGATAGCAAATTAAAAATAAATAAAAATAAATATGATCTAACATTTAATTATTTTAATAAAAAATATAATTAAATAATAAAGAAAAAAATATATTATTTTGTACAAAATATTCAATAAAAAATTTATTTAATATTAAAATTTAAAATAAATATTAAATTTATGAAACATAAAATTATTATTATAATTATATAAAAATAAATTTAAATATAATTATATTAAAAATAAAAAAATAATTAAACAATAAATTAAAAATTTTAAATGAATAGTAATTCTAGAGATTATTTATATACAAAATGTGTATTTAAATATATAATTAAAAATAATTTTTTAATAACAGCTTTTTATGTAATTGATTTTATGTGCATATATGCATTTATAACATTAAGTCCTCGTAAATTTGAAAATTTAAATAAAATTTATAATGAAGAAGATTCAGAAATTTTTTATATTTCACCATATAATTATTATAAAAAATATATACCAACCGATGATGATATTTATATGATGAGTGTAGTTATATGTGTCATTTTAATCTTAATTATATATTATCTTTTATTATTAATTTTAACTAAGGAATTTGTTAATAAATCAAGTAACAATAGTCAATTATTTATAAAAATATATGTTAATTTTTATGAAATGATAATTTTCCGTTTATTAACATTATATATATTAGATAGTTTGGTGACAACATTAATAAAATGTATTTATAAAACATATGAGAAAGATGATGCAACTTATCCTATACTTATAATTTTAATATTATTTGCAATAATGTTTTTTTTACATGATAATATAGAAAGATTTCAAAAACATGCAGTTATAGCAAATTTAAAAGCATATCCAGATACTTTAGGAAATTATCCTTTTGATTTAAATTTTTCAAATAATTATGATATTGTAACCTTAATAATTAAAATTTTTATAGTTATTGAAAGAAATGTTTTACGAAGTACAAATTATTTAATTTCTTATAGAATTATTTTTTTAAATATAATACCACTAGCAATAATAATATTATATTGTTTTTATATATTAATGTTATTTTATGTAAATACTCATGAATTACTATATTTTCCTTTAAAAAAAACTTCAATTATTAGAAATTGTTTAATCGTTTTTGCAGTAGTTTCATGTCTTTATAATGCGGTTATTAATAGTAAAAAAATTTTTTATTTTTTTTTTATTGATATTTTAACATTATTTTTTATTTTATTCTCTTTTTTAAGTCATGATGAAACAACAGTATTAAATACATTTTATAAGAGTAATAATTATATAGGAATGCTTACTTTTTTAATATCTAATGATTTAGATTATAATCAAATTATATCAAAATGGATCATTTCTCATAAAATAATATGTAAAATTCAAAAATGTCCTATTTGTAAAAATATTGTAGATTCTTTTGGAAAAATTGTTCCTAGTAATGTAGACATTCAAAAATTTTTTAGCTTTATTGTTGAAATAATAGAAGATGAAATTAAAAAAGAAAATCTTAAACTAACTCAGCAAGAAGAAATTTATTTAGATATCATAAAATTATATAACATGAAATTTAGAAATGAAACACAAAGATTAAAATATTATTTAGCAAGTTATCAATGTTTAATGAAATATCAACAATCAAATCAAACAATATACTATAATATTTTAATTATGTTTGAAAAAAATATGGAAGAAAATGAGGATTTTAATAAGACTTATGCAGGTTTTAAAGATTCTGAAGATGTATTTACATTATATAATACTTTTTTAGATGAAATTGATAATTTTATGAGATATCAAAATAAAAATCCAGGAAATATTATAAAAATAAGTAATAAATTATTTAAATTTGCAAAAGATAAAAAGATTTTAAAATTAATTAAAAATTCAAGTAGTATGACATATGAAAATTTAATATTAAGATTTATATTTGAAAATATATGTGTTAGAAGTATGACAGATGGATATGAATTTTTAGATTTAACAAATTATGATGATTATTTAGAATATCATTTTAAAAATGATAATTTTTTATTAATTCATTATGGTTTAGTTGCAAAAGATTGCATGATAATTAAATCAAGTGCAGATTTTAGAAAATATTTAAATTATTGTTTAGATATGCTTTTTCCTTCAAAATTAAGAAATTTTGGTAAAGAAAAATTTATTACAAACATAAACACAAATAATTTTAAAGATGATTTAAATGTATTTGAATATATTGTAACTAATTTAAAAAATGAAGGAAGTGGATTCATTGAATCTTTTTATATGAAATATGTAATGTTTCCTTCTGTTGATTCAGGAGAGGTTTTAGTAAGTGGTCATTTTTTATTAGGAAATAAAGAACCTATTATTTTTCAAAAAGTAGAAGGTAATCAAGAAATTTTATTAAGTTTTTCTAATAATTTTGGAGAAATATTTTGTATTGATGTTGAAATAGTATCAAATTTATCTATGGCAAAAAAATTTTTTACTTTAGAAAAATTATTTAAAAAAATAGATGATAGTAAAGATAAAAAAAAAGAGAATTTAAGTCCTTTGGAAAAGAAAAGAGCTTTTTTAAAAAGACAACAAGGAGGAAGAACACAACAATTAATGGAAATTGATACGGATTCTTATAATGCATTAACATTAGAACAACAAAGAGCAAGAGACAGAGAAATAAAAGAAAATAAACAAAAACTGTTAGAAGAAAATAGCGAAATTGTGGCTCATTTAGATTATAAATATTATTATTCAACTTTAAAAGAATATTTATTAGATAATAATGATGTAAAAAATAAAGATAAATTATTAGAAAAATTGAAAGATAAATATAAATATATTAAAAGTTTAGAATTCGTTTTAACAAAAAAATATGAAATTAATAATGATGATGAAATATATAGTGTATATTATGCTTTAATTCATAAAAGTGGGCAGGAAGATATAAATAATATTGAAAAAGAAAAAGAAAGAAAAAAATTTGAAAAAAATAATAAAGATGGAATAAATGAAGATTCATTTTCATATATTATAGGAGATAATAATTCAAGTACTGGATCTTCTACAGGTCATACTAGTGTAACTCAAAGACAAGTTATTTCAGGTAGAGAAAAATTAAAATTAGAAGAAAAAGTTGATTTTGAAAAATTAAATATTTTTTATAGAATAAATCATGTTTTGAATTTTATAATTTTAATTCTTAGTGGAATTTTTCTTATACTTTTATTAATTAATGATCATAATTTTAATAGATTATTTAATTTATATCAAAGTTTTAGATATTTTACAAGAGGCGTTCAAACTGAAGTTATGAGATTAATAAGTAATATTTGTTTAGTTATTAATGAAGGTTCTAATGAATGTACAAATTATTTTATTGAATATGCCAAAGATTTAAATAGCACATTAGAATTAACAAGCATTGAAGGATTTGATATGCTAATCAGTACATTAATTTATCTTCAATTTAGAGATAATTATGAAAATATTAATAGTCATTATTCTTCTTTTAGAAAAAGTATTTTTACACTTTCTGATTCTTATATAAAAGAAATTGAAAAGGAAAAAATTTTTTTTTCATCTTATTCTGTTGAAACTGAAAATGAAACTTTAGTATTAAATGATAAAAGTTTTTTTCTAAAAGAAGAAACATTTTTTGAAGGGATAAATATATTTTTAAATTTTATATCACAAGTTATTGACACAAATACTTTACAAACAACTCCAATTATTTTTTTTTCAATTCTTGAAAATTATAAAATTACTTTAAATTTTTCTACATTAACACAAAATCAAAGAAATATTTATAATGTTATTATTAATTATCCTTTTGTTGAAAGAGGATTTTTTAATGTTAAAGAACTTATAAAAAATTGGTTTGTTGGATATTTAAATAGTATAAGTCAGATATTAACAATATTTTCTATTATTATAATTATATTACATATTATTCTTATAGTCGTAATGGTATTTTTTTTATATGAATTTATTTTAATTTTGAATAGAAAATTAGAATCAATAAAAGAAAATTTAGGAAGTCCGAGTTTCATGAAATATTTCAAATCAAAGTTTTTAAATTTAAAAATTTTATTAAAATTATATGAAAAAACTCCAATGGAAGTTATAAATATTATAAATAGAGAAAAAGATGATTATATTAAAATAAAATTTATAGAAAAAAAGGAAGAAATAATTTTACCTGAAAAAATATTAAAAAAAAGAAAAAATGAAAATTTAAAATCATTTAAGCCTTTATTTTTATATAATGTTTTTATATTAGGATTCATATATATCTGGTATTTTATAATAGCAATTGTTCTTTATATTTTAATGAGAAGTAAATTATCAACATTAAGAATATTAGTAGATTATGTAAACGAAATGGCTGAAATTGATAATGATTTATCAATTACCTTAAATTCATTACAAATAATGATAACAGCTAATTTTTCAGAATATGATTTAGGATATTTTATTAAATCTGATAAATCATATGGATTAATATCATTAAGTATAAGAGATCATTTATATTTAATGAAATTATCAAAAGCTATAGAATTAGAACATGAAAGTACATATAAAGAAATATCAAAATTTGATAATATTGGTTGTAAAGATTTACAAACATTTCATGACACAGAATTCAATGCAATTATTCCAGAAGGTAAAACTGAAGAATATTATAATTATTTAATTTCTTTATGTAATTCATATGGTGTTTTAGAATATCAAAATCAAGATTTAGTTATGAATAATATTATTTATCTTGAAGAAAAATTATTATCAAATATAGAAAAAAAACCTTATGAAAGTAAATTAAATCAAATTAATATCAAAGAATTATATGAATTATATAGTATGCATTTAATCATTATGAGAATAATTAGAAGTTATTTAAATGAAACTAGTTTACCTAAATTAATTAACCAAATATTGAATGTTCATAAAAAAACATTTGTTATTTGTTTATGTATTAATTTTGTTATAGAAATTATTGTTATTATTTTATTAATATGTTTAATATCAAAAAAATTACTTATAATTAATACAAAAGTAGGATTATTTAATTATTTTTTGGATTAAAATATATTTTAATTATTTTATATAAATACATTTTGACCTCATTTATATATATATTTAATTTTTATATATTAAAATATGTATATATAATAATTAATATAAAAAATATATATTATTATTGTTAGGATTATTTATTTATTAAATTATAGCATTTTAAAATTTTTTAATTGGGGATTGGGGATTGGGGATTGGGGATTGGGGATTGGGGATTGGG
>JAEEGK010018573.1_pt1 | contig 15025 bp, 16 predicted proteins | sample 8958771 | NCBI WGS metagenome assembly JAEEGK01 (sample SAMN16246547, study PRJNA631951) | gut metagenome | biome: gut microbiome; feature: rumen; material: SC-attached | host: Bos | place: Iran: Karaj | collected 2018-10 | reverse complement strand
CGCCAGAAAGAAATTGCGGAAAAATATAATGTAATTGTTAAGCTTGGCGACAGCCTGAACGATTTCCAGCGCAAGTATTACATCAAAAAGGATTTCGAAGAACGGAATCTTATGACAGCCATGGATAAGGATTTGTTTGGTACAAAATACATTATTATGCCGAATCCCACGGACGGTCATTGGATTGCTGCGATTTTCGGTCAGTCTGAACCGGAAGATACGGAAGAAAACCGCGCCATCTGGCAGAAAACGGCCACGAGGAACGCCTGGGTAGAAAAATAAAAGGATAGCTGGCGAAGCGGATTTCAGATATCCGGAAAGGAAAAACAGGACTATCCGGGTTTTAAAAGGCCTTTAAAGAGATTAACAATCAGATAAGACAAGCCCCTGCAGAGACATTCTCTGCAGGGGCTTGTCTTCATATTGCAACTTTGCTTCACCCGTTAATTGTATTATGTAAACTGTGTGAAGTATAGTCATTCATTACGGTTGTTTTGATGGAGCAGGTACGTCAGATATAAGCTGGGCTTATCCAATTTTTCCTGCTGCATTCGCAGGAGATCCAGTAACGTGAGGTTATCCATCAGTTCGTCGATTGTCTCCTGAAGCAGTTTCCAGACTTCGACTGTTGTACAGGTATCGTATTGCGGACAGGGACTCTGCTGTTGATTTAAACAAGGGACGAGAGTAAAGTCGCTTTCCATGGCCCGGACTATCTGTCCTACGGAAAAATTCTCAGGTGCTTCTGCCAGACGATAACCGCCGGCTGCGCCTTTTTCGCTAACGACAAAACCATTCCTGGACAGCTGGCTCATAATATGTTCCAGATATTTTACTGACAGTTTTTCTTCTTCAGCTATGTGTTTGGCAGATACGCATTCCAAAGTATAACGGTCTGCCAGATATAACATGATACGCAGCGCGTAGCGCCCTTTTGTTGAAATCTGCATAGTTTCCCAGCTTTCGGCTAAAATGTCCACTTCTGTGATAGGAGTTTTCCCAAATCGGTTTTATTCGTTTAATATCAAGCTTTTCTTTATAAGAAATTATATCACAAAATGAATCTTTTGTGAACAAAATTGAATACAAATTCCAAACAATTTAGCTTGAAACAAAATATCCTACCTACTTGAGAGGTGGGATATTTTTACGTTTGAAAAGCATTTTGATTTTGGACTAAGTGGCTGTTTTGTAGTAAAAAAAGGCACAGGGATTACAATATCTGTTTTGTCAGAAAAGATGAAAAGAAAACTCATACCTGCGAGGTGGGAGTTTGGCCGCTTTTCTCTCTTGTATTTACTTAGAACCCTGCTTAAATAAAATTGAAAAATGTATTGGAAGGAAATCATAACATGAAACGAAGGGATTTTTTCAGAAAAGGGTTGCCATCCTATATTTACAAAATTGGGTCTGGCTTCATGAAAGAGGCAGGGATAGGTGAAGAGAACAAAGACTATTTTGATTCTTTTGAATCCGCGTATCCGTTTCTTTCCGAAGTGAGCATGGAAATGCTGTATCAGGCTGCCGCACAGGTTGGAATCGACCCGACAGGAAAGACAAAGTTGGAACTTGCAAGGGAAGTCTACGAAAAAAGGGGTATCGCATATCATGACGGTTAACGAACTTGTGTCTTCTGCTGTAGTTTTATATATGCAGGGAGGCAGGGAGCAGGAACTTGAGTATGTAAGCCGGTCCGAATGTTCCCAACTTGGTTGGTATTTCTGGTTGAAAAATGTACCGGGCGTGTATGAGATGGAGATGAAAGGATACGATCCGGAAATGAACAGTAAGGGCGCCAGCAGGGAAGATTTTTATATAAGATATTACCCGGCATTGGATGAAGACGTACTGGAAAGCTATTCTGTATTGGAACAATTGGCGCGGTTTGATAAAAGTGTGTTTGACGACAGTGAAATAACAACGGATATGGAAGAACATGAAATTTGTCCTTGCTGCGCCGTGCCGCAAAAACACGGCAACCACGGGCATGAACATGGTTCCGGGTGTCATTGCGGCCATGAACACGGGCACCAGGTTCTGAAACACCGCTCCAAAGGGATTCCCGGTATCCTGAAAAAATTCGACATGAATAAAAAACTGTTTATGATAGGAGATTTGACCATTTCCATAAATGAAAAAGCAACTTCTTTTACTGCATCATTGAAAACCAGCAAGAGCATGATAGAGCGTGCTCAGGAAGCGATAACGATACAGCAGGCCGGGGAAACGACAGTGCTTGTAGAAAAAGGAGGAATAGACCGGCACGTTCCGGGATATGAATTGTCAGCGCGATTTATGGAGTTCTTCTGTGGCAGGGTTCTGGAGACGGTGGCAAAGGGAAAACCTGCGGCAGTATGTGTGAAAGGGGGACCGGTGGCGGCATCAGGGTCTTGTCCGAATGCAGACGAGACAGCAGATATAACTATTCAATATATTTTCAGCAAAGGAGGGTAAGACATGAACGATACTACAGTTGTACAAGAGAATGAAGAAAACAAATTCTCGTGGAGTGGATTTATTGTAGGACTGATAGTAGGTGGAGCATTGTTCCTGTTAACGATCCAAATCGTTAAGGCATTAATGTTCTCACTGACGGCGGCATGATTACTGTAAGGAGGAAATGTAAATGAGCGTATCCCGCAGAAACTTTTTGAAAGGCCTGGCAGTAGGAGGCACTGCAGGTTATTTTGCAATGGCAGGGGTTACATCTACAGTTATGAAGGATATGTTCCTGCCTAATGAGCCTGTTGGCGATGATGATATTGGGGAAATCAAAAGCGTAAAGGTTACGCAGATTTCCGAAACCAGTTGGTTTAATAATTCGATCCTGGTAAATGATATGATGAAAGCCGGCGGGTTGTTGGTAAACCAGTATATTATCCCCTGGACCCACGAAGGGGTAAAAGAAGGCTATAACGGAGATAACTCCGGCGGCTACAGCGCGTTGCTGGATATTGAATTTCTGGATGGTTCAAAGAAGAAAGTTCTGTTTGACTGCGGCTGGAACGCAGCGTGGATGGATGAATGCTATAAGCGGGAAGGCGTCGATAAGATGCTTGCCAACCATGAAGTAGACATGCTGTTCCAGACCCATGAGCATTTTGATCATTACTGGGGTATTGAAACGGTATTGAAATATTGTCCTGACCTTCCTATCGGTGTTCCGAAAGGGTTTTATCAGGAAGGCTTTGATTTGCTTCAGGGTAAAAAGTTTGACATAGCTAAAGTTAAAAACGATTATCCTCATAAAGGGAAGGTTACCGTCCGGGAATCTGGTAAAGTACATCATCTTTATCCGGGCGTAGCATCCATTACCTTTGACTCTTCTATTATTACCCGTGTCAAGGGGGAACAGGCTATGATTCTTAATGTTAAGGATAAAGGTCTGGTCGTCATTACCGGTTGCTGCCACATGGGTATCATTTCTTTGTTACAGGAAGTACGCCACCGTATCAAAGGCGGCAAAAAGATTTATGCTATCCAGGGCGGTCTTCATATTTCCCCGTTCGAAGACTGGGATCCGCAGTATGACGATCTGATTAAAGCTATTCCTGCTTACGGCATCGAAGTTATGGCCTGCAACCACTGCACCGGTTACCTGACTGCTGAAAAAATGCTGAAAGCGGGTCTTCCTGTAGTAGAAGGCACTGCGCGTTTCAAGAGTAAGAAAAAACTGTATCTGGGCAACGGCGACCAGGTAGTATTCGGCTGATTTAGAAAGGGGGCATTGCAATGATCAGCTTAAAAGATCATATGTGGCTGGAAAGCCGCATTCTGGAAAATAAGATGAAACAGCCTGCCCGCGGTATTTTGGGAGTCCTGATTTCATTTATCATGTTCTACATCCTCTGGTGGGTCTTTATGGATGTCCGGGGTATTATGCGATGGTATACACCGCAGTACGGTTATATGTATATCCGCTGGATTTTGATTGTAGTTATCTGGCAGGCCTATATTTTTAACTTCTGGCCCTTTACCAAATTCAGGGAAACCGCCCATCCGATTATCTCGGGGCTTGGCCTGATTGCAGTAAACTTTGCTCTGGTAGGTGCTGTAATCTGGGGCTTCTTCTATAATTTTTTAGGAAAGTTCTCCATTCCGTATCTGAGTGTTGACAAACTGGTTAATCTGGGAATGACCCCATTCTATGCGCGGGAATATTCCTCCCTGGCGATCCTGATGTTTGCGGCAATCGCGTCCTGGCTGAGTCCGATCGTACCGGTATGCTTCGGCAACCAGCCCTGGCATAACATGAAACAGCCGGCCCGCGGCATTACAGTATTCCTGGTTACGCTGTTCGCATCGGTTCTGTGCTTCTTCTGTCTGATGCATCCCCATTATCATGTACTGTTCTGGCCCTGGCAGGAATATGCAGCGGCATATCCCTGGTGGTTCAGCTTTGCCCATACCCTGCATGGCAACTTCAACGTTGGCTGGGTAATGTGCGGCACCGTGGCCATCTGGCTGCTCGAAGTAACATTCGACCGGTATCCTTTTGCCCTGATCAGGAACAAGATAGTTCGTGGTGTTGTGGGTTTCTTTGGCGTATTGGCTTTTGCCCTGCTGATATTCTATGCGTTCAATTTTGTCCAGGATTTGTCCTGGGGCCCTGCAGTTGACGGTGCAAAACGTATCTATGCTCCTGACTGGCGTTACCTTCACAGTGGCGAATTGGCAATCATGATGCTGATCCCGGCTATGATCCTGAATTTCTACTTTGATAACGGTCCCAAGAAATACAGCGAACCGGTCAACATTGCGCTGCGTATGCTTATTATCCTGGTTGGTATGGGCGTATTCCACTTCCTGTACTACAAATTCAGCCCCGGTTTATTAGGGACGCAGGCCGGCTATTCTCATCCCCAGCAGTTCCCCATGGCGCCCGGCATCCTGTTCATCTGCTGCATGCTTTTCCATAACTGGTTCATGGATTTCTGGCCCGGCAAAAAACGTGTAGGCCATGTAGAAACCATGCTGGACGAAAACGGCGATGAAATCGGCAAAGAAAATGAAACGACGGAAACAGGTTTTGCTCCCGGCAATCTGGCAGGCGCGTATTGTGAAACGACCCAGCCTTCGATGGGATACGGCAAACCTGCCACAATGTATAAGCACGTTGAATAACAAATAAAAGGGAACTGTTTTAGCGGAGTCATGCGGTAATCTGATATGACACCCTGAGCTTCGCAAGAAGCTTTCCTATATTAATCTGTAGTTGCGAACCGGAATGACGGGGCTGTGCCTCCGGAAGCATAACCCCGTCCCCGGCAAGCAGCATTATTACCGGTAGGATTGAAACCTGGTTAGGGTGGTGTAATTATGGGAATCGGTTTAGGCGAGTTCGTAATCGTACTGCTGGTAGCCTTTATCATCGTCGGGCCTGAAGATCTCCCGAAAGTCGCCAGAACATTGGCGCGCTGGGTCAAGGCGGCAAGAAAAACGATGAAAGATATCAGTGGTTCGTTTGAAGAGGATTTGGAGCAGGAAGATTTTATCCAGGCGAAAAAGTCCTTTGAAACGGATTTTAAACAGGCAAATTCAGAATTAGCCCGGATCCAGCAACAGGTACTGGATACTGCTAGGCGTGAAGACGCCGCAATGAATGTGAAAAATTAAACTGCAACTGACTGCCTGGGGTGTGGCAGTATGACAGAGGTAGGACTGTCAGTATAAATGTTGATTTCATGTAATAGTCAGGAAGAAAGAAGGCATATCATGAGATTAGGAACTACAGAGATTTTATTAATTTTAGTAATTGCGCTGGTTGTTTTCGGATCCAGCCGTTTAAGCGGCGTAGGCAAGGCGCTTGGAACCAGCATACGGGAATTTAAGGAAGAAGTTAAGAGTACCGGTAATGCTGAAGGTGGTGAAGGCAATGTCGGAAAACCAGCAGGCAAATAAGTTTGCGTTGTCCGGGGATGCCATGCAGGCGGCAGAACAGGAAGGGCAGGGGACGTTAAAGGAACATTTCCAGGAACTTCGTAAACGGCTCTTGTACTGCTTTATTGTTGTAGCAGTTGCCTTTTTTATTATAGCCACCTGTTTTGCGGAATCGCTGGTACAGCTGATATCCGTTCCTGTAAAGGCGAAAGGGATCGAGTTTATTTATGTGGGTCTGGCAGAAGCCCTGACAGCCCAGTTGCAGGTTTCGTTTATCGCGGCGATGATGGTATCTTCCCCATTCATTTTTTATCAAATCTGGGGTTTTATCGAACCGGCGCTGTACGATAACGAAAAGAAAGCGCTGCTGGTCTTTATGGGTTGTTCCGTACTGCTGTTCCTGACAGGGATTTGCTTCGGATATGGGGTCGTATTCCTTTCGGCCATCACGTTCTTTGTTTATACCGGCGCCGGTATTGCGACTCCCATGCTGTCCATCAGTCAGTACGTAGGGTTTATGTTTACTTTTGTGCTGTCCTTTGGTATGGTATTTGAAATGCCGATTGTAACGTATGTGCTTTGCAGGATAGGGATCGTTACGCCGGACCAGCTCTCGGCAATGCGGAAATATATTATACTGTGTATCTTTGTCTTTGCGGCATTTCTGACACCGCCGGACGTATTGTCCCAGGTACTGATGGCATTGCCGATGATTATCCTGTATGAAATAGGTATCGTTGTGGCAAAGCTGACGTGCGGGAAAAAAACTACGGCAGAAGCGTGAAGAAGCCGGCTTTGATACAAAAATCTTGAGGCGTTCTTGATACCTCCTCCTCAACGGAAAAGGCAATCGGGGCAGGAGCAATCCCGGTTGCCTGTTTCCGTATTATGGAATGAAAAGGTAATATTCGTTTAATGCCTGATACGAAAACCGGAAAATGATTTATAATTAGTATCAGATCTGTATATAATATATTTGTGTCGTTTTTTCAGTTATATCCTGTAATAAGAATCAGGATCCCGGTGGTTATAACGATTTTCCGGTTGTCAGAAGGAGGCCGTTTTGAAAAAGTTATTGCTGATTGATACTTCGGAACGGGACAAAGAAATCATTAAAAGTATCCTTGATGTGGAATTTGATGTGATCGTGGCGCGAAACGGAACGGAGGGGCTTTCCATTCTGGATTCGATGCCTTCCATTTCCGTTGCGGTGCTGGTATTCCCGTTAATTGGCCTGAACGGAATGGAAACGCTGCAGACGATTCGGTCCGATTCCCGCTTTAAACATATGGCTGTTGTGGTTGTGGAAAAGGGAAAAGTATCAGATGAAATTATGGATCTGACCGTAGGGGCGGATGACGTGATCCATACCCCCTGCGACCCCGAATTGTTACTGGCCAAGATCCGGAACGTTGTTACGAACCGGGAACTGTTGCTGACCACGCAGAACCGGAGCGGTCTGCAGAGCAATATCCTGGATGAAACGGATACGGCAATTTATGTTGTAGATGCGATCAACTATAATTTGTATTATGTAAATCATGCGGCATCGAAATTGATGGGCTGCAGTTTGCAGAATTATTCCGGGAAAAAATGCTTTAAATATTTGTTAGGCAAAAATGCTCCCTGTGAATTCTGCAAAGTTGCTATAGCGCATACGAAACAGAACACTTCGGAATTATATCTTCCCAAAGCAGACCGCACAGTGAAGGTTACTGTGCGCATGATGGAGTGGATGGGGCGCCCTTCCTATATTTTGTACGAGGACGACATAACCGAACAGAAAAAAGCGTATGAGCTGGCGGAAAAACGGTACCAGCAGGAATTACAGCGGAGAAGCCGTGTTAATCTTGATTTTATGGCCTACCTGCTGATGAACGTGACAAAAGGAACTGTCCTGGAGCATGACCCTCACGGCTTTCCCGTCCCAACAATCGCTCCGGGTCATCCGATCAGTGATTTTATTGAGCATGTCCTGCCTACCGTGATTGATTTTGACAAGAGACGTGAATTTGCTGAAATGCTCAGTCTGGAGAACATGCGCAAGGCCTATGAGGAAGGAAACAACTTCCTTTCCATTGATTACCGGCGTTACAGCCGGCAGGATAATATCATTATGTGGGCCCGTTCTACCATCCAGCTGATGAAAGATCCCCAGTCTGGAGAACTTACCGCATTCCTGTATACATATGACATTAATGAAATGCGTATGATCCAGGAGACCATCCAGGTGGCAGCGAGGTATGATTATGATATTCTGGCCCATATCAACCTGATTACGGAAACCATAAAGTGTTATGCGCAGAATAAAAGCAGGCTGAACCGATTTTTGAATAAGGAGTATCCGTATGAAAAAACGATTCAGCGATACATAGGAAAGTACGTTTTAAAAGAAGAACGAGCGGAAACCCTGCAAATGATGCAGCTTTCGGTAATAAGCAAAGAACTGCAGGATAAAGATATTTATGAGGTTATTGTAAAAATCATTGAACGTGGTCAGGTGCGGCAGAAAAAGGTGCGTTTTGCAAACTTTGACAAGAAATACGGAATGGTCTTTTTGTCGGTTGTTGATATTACGGATGTGCTGGAGCATGAGGCAAAACAAAGACAGAATCTTGTACAGGAATTAGCTGCCAAAAATGAAGAGAGCCGGCGGAAGACACATTTCCTTTCAAGCGTAAGCGAAGAAATGAAGAATTCCCTTAATACAGTGATCGGTATGGCGGATATTGCGGAGGAAGATATTCGCAACGATAAAATGGTTCGGCAAAGCCTGCAGTCCATCCGGAAATCTACCGAGCATATTGTTAGTATCGTTAACGACATGATGGATTTGAGCCGGATTGAAAACGGGACCATGCTTTTTAAAAAGGAATTCTGCGACGCGAATATAGGGCTGGAACTGTTGCAGAAACATATCAAACCATTGTTGGCGGCGAAGAATCAGAAACTTGTTGTTGAAAAACAGGTATATCATACTACGTATTATGCAGACAGGGCGATTCTCCAGAAGATGACGGCCAACCTGATAGGTTTTATGTCGAAAGCGACCCCTTCCAGAGGAATCATCAGGGCGCGTCTTTTTGAATTGCCCAGCCTGAATAAAAATTTTGTGCATTTCCGGTTTTCTTTACAGTCCGAACAGGCATCTGTAAATGAAACAGAGATAAGGAACCGCATGAAAGCATTTGCCTGGCTGGAGCGCGGTAATGGGTCGATACGCAATGAGTCCGGTCTGGGGCTGGCTATCGCCAAAGGTCTGGCTGCCGGATATCAGGGATCCCTGGAGGTGAAATGTTTGCCAGAGACCGGTCTGGAATTTGTAACCGATGTGCATTTTGAATTAGCGGACAAAGAGGCGGCAAAGAAAAAAGCGGTTGGGCTGGATGCCAGAAATAATATGGAACTGCAGGGGTTACAGATACTGGTTGCCGAAGATAAGCTGGTCAGCATTCTGGTGGCCAGAAAACTGCTGGCAAGCAAAGGAATCAAAGTGGATTATGTCAAGAACGGAAAGCTGGCTTTCCAAAAATTCAGGGATTCGCAGGAAGGGTTCTACAATCTGATTATTCTGAACCTGCATTTGCCGGAAGTGGACGGATATGAAGCGGCGCAGATGATACGCGCCTGTGAGCATCCGCAGGCCAAAACGATTCCGATTATTGCCATGTCCGGCAATCTGGTGGACGACAATGAAGGGAAATGCCTGTCTGCAGGAATGAATGCGTTTATCCCGAAGCCGATTAAGGGCGACAGGCTGTTGAAACTTATAGTTTCTGTTCTTCAGAATGCGTGAGGCTCTGCTGTTTGCGGTCAACGGTACTAAAGTGTATTAACCATTTTAATCATAAAAATGTAAGTTTTCAGTTGTCTGGCGAGGTGTTGTAGTATGTTTGCGGATTTATGGGTAACATTCCAGAAAGGCGGCTATGTGATGTACCCCATCCTGGCCTGTTCCGTCTTCAGTGTTGCGTTAGCGGCAGAACGGTTTTTGTTTTATAATCACTGCGATACGGAAGATTCTTTTGTGTCGCGTCTCGGCGCAATGTTGCAAACCTCTGAAAAGGAAACCGCTGAAAAGGCGGGAAATGTGGAAGGCGACTGCGCGCGCCTGACAGAGTATTACCTGTCCCATAAACAAGCCGGGATGACCGGGGTGGAAACCCAGGCGAATATCATGCTGGATTCCTATAACGACCATCTTGTGTTTTTAAGCATGATCGTAACCATATCCCCGCTGCTTGGTTTGTTAGGTACGATCATCGGCATGATTAACTCCTTTAAGGTGTTTGATTTGCGGGCAGGCCAGCCTTTTGCCATAACGGCCGGCATCGGCGAAGCACTGATCGCAACGGCTTTCGGTCTTATCGTGGCGATTTTGGCTATGGTACTGTACGGGGCCCTGAAATACCGCTCATCAGTATTGGGCAAAAAAATCATGAAATGCTGCACGGCGCTGGAGCTTCATGCAAACGGCGGTGAAACACGATGAGACTCAAAAAGAATTCGGAAGAGATGCCTTCGGTCATCGTAATTCCCATGATAGATATTATGTTTTTCCTGCTGGTTTTCTTTATGCTGAGCACCATGTATATGACTAACCTGAAAACCGTTCAGGTAAAGCTGGCAGAGCTTTCCGGAAGTAAAATCACACAGGAGATTTCTTTTGCAGTTACGGTGAACGAAAAAGGGGAGGCTTTTGTAGGGGATACCCGGGTTGACATGAAAACATTGAAAAAATATGCGGAAAATGAAGTCGCCCAAAACCCGAATGCAATGATTGTCCTGCGGACCGATGCGGGAAGCCCTTACGCTAATTTTTCCACGGTGCTGGATACCCTGAAGCAGGCCGGAGTTTCACAAATCGGGATTGCTTCAGATACAGGTGAATAAAGATGCGACTGACAGAACACCGCTTTCTGGTGGCTTTTCTGGTTTCGTTTATTCTGCATGGGGCGGTACTTTCCGGCAGTATGCTGTATGCCAATCAGAATCCATTAGGGGAAACATCGGACGAGATTTATGTGATGAGCGATGTGGTGGAAGGGTTGGCAGAAACCCCGCTGGAAAGGAAGGAACGGCAGATCAGCCAGAAGACAAAAAGATATGTAAGCCAGGTTACGTTGATCCTGTTGGAAGGCGACGTATTTAAAAAAGTGAATACCGGTACACAAAAGGTTGCCAGCCAAATTCAGGATGACAAGCTGAAAAAGGAAGGGAAAAATGTTCCCATCAGCAAGAATCCGGCAACAAAGCCGAAGCTGATTAAGCACAGTCCGGTTCCGTATCCTGCTGAAGCAAACGGTGTGACAGGCACTGTAACGGTATGTTTCCTTGTCGGTTATAACGGTGCGCCTGAATATGCTTCTACCGCTGAATCTTCCGGGAACCGTTTTTTGGACGCAGCGGCTGTAGAGCATTGCATCTCCTGGCGTTTCACGCCGGCAAGAGATTCCAAGGGACGTCTGGTACGCTGTCTCGTTTATATTCCGGTGACAATAAAGCCGTAAGCGTTCTTCTAAATCATAGCGCGGTTTAACGTGTAGCTTACGCATCTCTGACAGCAGTAGTAACTTAGTCACTCTTGACAGGAGTGTTATAATGAAAACGAAGAAGATGACGATGTAAGGTATGCTTTCTGATATTTTGTGTTAGGTTAGAATCAGCGTTACATTTTAAAAAACAGTATATTGACATGGACCGCCGGATTTTTCGGCGGTTTCTTCTGTTTTACGGACAGTTTTTTATTTGCTGATGTATTCAAATGTATGGGGGGATTGTAACGATGAAACGAATTTTGATTTTTTATATGCTGGTGCTGTTGTTTGTGGCTGGTGTTTCCGGTTGCGGAAGTTCTGTAAACGATGCGGCGAAAAAATCAGAGGCGCCGGGAACGGGTGTGTCGAAACTGAAAATCGTGACCACGATTTTCCCGGAGTATAGCTGGACAAAAGAATTGTTGGGAAGCCGGGAAAAAGATGCGGAACTTACGCTATTGACGAAAAAAGGCGTGGACATGCACAGCTACCAGCCCAGCGCAGAAGATATCCTGCACATTGCGAATTGTGATTTGTTCATCTATGTGGGTGGAGAGTCAGACAAGTGGGTAGACAAGGCATTACAGAAAGGCGGCAATCCGAAACGGAAGGTTATCAGCCTGATGAAGCTGATGGGCAACCGGGCAAAAGTGAAAGAAGAAGTGGAAGGCATAGAGAAACATGAACACCACGAGCATGATAAGGAGGGGAAGGCACATCATGACAAAGACAAGCATGATGAGAGGCATAAACACGAAAAGGAACATGAAAAAGATAAACACGAAGGCAAAGAGCACCATGAACAGCCGGAATTTGACGAGCATGTGTGGCTGTCGCTGAAGAATGCGGATATCATCTGCAAAGCCATAGCGGAAGAACTGGCGGCGCTGGATTCGAAAAACGCGGAAACCTATCGGGCCAATTATGCAGCCTACAGTAAAAAGCTGGCGGCGTTGGATGCAAAATATAAAGAAGCAGTAACGAAGGCGCCGGTGAAAGCGGTACTTTTCGGCGACCGGTTTCCGTTCCGCTACCTTACAGACGATTACGGCCTGAAGTATTATGCGGCGTTTAACGGCTGTTCGGCGGAAACGGAAGCCAGCTTCGCAACCGTGGCTTTTCTGGCAAAGAAGACGGATGAACTGAAACTGCCTGCGGTCCTGACCATTGAGGGCAGGAAGCATAAGCTGGCGCAGACCATTGTGGATAATACGAAGGCAAAGAATCAAAAGGTGTTGACACTGAACTCCATGCAGGCAACAACCGAAGAAGAAATCAAAAAGGGAATCACATATCTGACGGTTATGGAGCAGAATCTGAAAGTTTTGCAGGAAGCACTGCAGCCGCAATGAAAGACGGACAAGGAATACTACAATGGAAGTTCAAATCAGTTGTGAAAATTTAAAATTAGGATATGGCGCCGACGTTTTGGTGGACGGTCTTTCTTTTACGGTTGGAAAAGGAGACTATCTTTGCATCGTAGGCGAGAACGGCGCAGGGAAGAGTACGCTGCTGCGCACGCTGTTGGGGTTGCAGAAACCATTGGCCGGAAAAATTACATTTGGAAATGGTCTGCGACAAAACGAGATCGGTTATCTGCCCCAACAAACTTTCGTGCAGCGTGATTTTCCCGCTTCCGTGTGGGAAGTAGTCCTTTCCGGTTGCCAGGGGCGTTGCGGCTTGCGTCCTTTCTATAATCGGGAAGAAAAGCAAATAGCGTTACGCGCGATGGAGCAGTTGGAGATTACAGCGTTGGCCCGGACCTGCTACCGGGATCTTTCCGGCGGGCAGCAGCAGCGGGTATTGCTGGCCCGGGCCATGTGCGCTTCGGATAAAATGCTGGTACTGGACGAGCCGGTTTCGGGACTGGATCCCAAAATGGCGGAGACGATGTACCGGCTGGTGGAGCGCATCAACAGGGAAACGGGAATTACCGTCATCATGATATCCCATGACATACAGGAGGCCATCCCGTATGCCACTCACATCCTGCATATGGGCAAGGAATATTTCTTCGGCACGGCGGAGGAATACCGTCGGTCGTGTTTTGGAAACGCGTTTTTGCAGCTTGAATGAGAAAGGTTTATGTCTATGAGTGCAATTGCAGATAAATTGTTCATGTATTTTCAATATCCTTTTGTGGTGAATGCTCTCATTGTTGGGGTGCTGATTGCCCTGTGTTCTTCCATGCTGGGCGTGACGCTGGTATTGAAGCGCTATTCCTTTATCGGTGACGGTCTGTCCCACGTGGCTTTCGGGGCCATGGCAGTGGCAGCGGTGACGGGTTTTACCGACGATATGCCTTTGATCCTGCTGATTACGGTGGCCTTTGCTATCTTACTGCTGCGCACGGGACAGAACGCGAAGATAAAAGGGGACGCTGCCATTGCCATGATTTCCGTGGGAGCACTGGCCGTGGGTTATCTTTTGATGAATGTCTTTTCTTCTTCCGCTAATGTTTCAGGGGACGTCTGCACCACCTTGTTCGGCTCTACTTCGATTTTGACACTGACAAAGACGCAGGTGGGGATGTGCGGTGTGCTGTCCGCTGTGGTTATTGGCGTGTTCGTTCTCTTTTACAACAAAATTTTTGCGGTGACCTTTGACGAAAACTTCGCCAGGGCGGCAGGTACTCCGGTGGGAACCTATAACCTGCTGCTGGCGTTACTGATTGCGGTGATCATCGTGCTGGCCATGAACCTGGTGGGCTCGCTGCTGATTTCGGCGCTGGTCATCTTTCCCGCTCTGTCAGCCATGCGCGTATTCAGCAGTTTTAAATCGGTTATCCTCTGTTCGGCCGTTTTTTCCGTGGTCTGCGCCTTTGTGGGCATCGTTTTGTCCATACTGGCAGGCACGCCGGTGGGCGCCACCGTCGTTATGATCGACATGCTGGCGTTTGCGCTGTTTTACGGTATAGGCTCTTTAAAAAACAGCGGGCGGTGAAGAACCCGTGTTGTCAAATTACAGGTCTTATTTTAGCAGCTGCGCTGCATTTCAGAAGGTGCGAATATGAAAGAGAAAACAGTACAAGCCTTTTCTGTACTGCTTATCTGGTTTTTGTTGCCCCTCTTTGTTACCGGTTGCGGGGGAGGCAATACCGATAAAAAGGCAGGCAGTTTCATTCCCTCCAAACAAAACAGCGTGGATGCGGTGCTGCGGCAGAAAATAGCGGAAGAAGACCGCAATAATGGAACTGTAAATGCTGGAAGAGAGACGGAGGATAAACAAAAGAATGCCGGCGAAAATACAGGCGAAGTGGCGTCGGCTATACAAAGCGGGCAGAGCGTCGGAGCACCTGTCAGCTCACAAAAGATGAAGGAACTGGAAGAGAAGACTCCCCGACATGACGTGTATGATTTGCATCCTACTTATGCGAAAGCAGATTACGATTTCAGCCGGATGGACAAAACCATGATGTATACCCAGATTTACAATATGCTGAAGACACCGGATAAGTATAAAGGGAAAATCGTGCGGATGCAGGGAAAATTCGGCCATTATTATGATGAAAAAACCGGAAAGCATTATTTTGGCTGTGTGGTGATGGACGCGACGGCCTGCTGTTCTACCGGTATGGAATTTTCAAGGAAAGGCAGGCACAGCTATCC
>JAEEGK010018572.1_pt1 | contig 15025 bp, 16 predicted proteins | sample 8958771 | NCBI WGS metagenome assembly JAEEGK01 (sample SAMN16246547, study PRJNA631951) | gut metagenome | biome: gut microbiome; feature: rumen; material: SC-attached | host: Bos | place: Iran: Karaj | collected 2018-10 | reverse complement strand
TTATGATGTTCCTGTTGATGTCCATTATAATTTACTTTTACACGTTTTAAGTATGGATTTCGTGTACGGCATGCACGAAATCCATACTTAAAACGTGATTTGGTCGTTCGGTATTGTGTCGTTGAAGTCTAATTTTGTTATTCCACCCGTCCTCTTTCGTCAATCCTTACCAAATCCCCCGGCTGATACACCCTTTCTGTACCGTCTGACTTCTGCACCACCCTACGCCGCGCCACTGCCGCCGCACGAAGCCGACCGCTTTCGTCAAAATAAACAAGCCGCCCCGCCATTACCGAAAACTTGAAACCGTCCTCCGTGGCAAACCTGAAATTATCCGACGGAATCAAGTACCTCACCACGCCGTTTGGATAAAAAGCCACCTCCGTATAAGGCTGCGACATGATGGTCTGTTCCTGCAAATCCAACACAACACTCACCGACGGCGTACCCGACACAAGAAGTCCGCGCTCGTCAAACTCCACATGATAATCCCGCGCAAACTCCCTGAACTTATTGTCGGCACACAAAATCAGGGTGTTAATCCCCAACATGCCCGACACCACGCGCCCATGCTCGTCCCAAGTTACAGGCTCCTTGCTCGAAAACAATATCAACTGCCCGCACGTCCACAAGTCGGTGTCGTGTTCGATAGTTGCCACACGTTGACCCGCCGCAGTCAATCCCGCCGCAGTCAACCACATTATAATTAATATCTTAACCCAATTGCTCATAATATCCTGTTACAAAAACACAGCAAAATTAAGAAATAAATAAAAAATATGTCGGGAATTTATATTATATTTGCAACGAATTTAATAAAGAAACGAAATGGCCTTCAAATCAGGTTTTGTAAACATAGTGGGCAACCCCAACGTCGGCAAATCGACACTGATGAACATCCTCGTCGGTGAGCGGCTCTCCATCATCACGGCAAAGAGCCAGACCACGCGGCACAGGATTATGGGCGTTGTGACCACCGACGACTACCAAATAGTATATAGCGACACCCCGGGCGTCCTCAAACCGATATACAAGCTCCAAGAGAGTATGCTCAAATACTCCGAATCGGCGTTGGAAGATGCCGACGTGATTCTCTATATCACCGACGTATTGGAGACAAGAACCAAAAATATGTTCTTCCTCGATATGGTGAAGCGGCTCACGTGCCCAATTATCTTGATTATCAACAAGATAGATCTCTCCACGCAAGAGAAAGTCGATGAGATGATAGCCGAATGGAAAAACCTGATTCCCACGGCTGAGATATACCCCGTGTCGGCGATGCACAAGTTCAATACGGAGAAGATAATGGACAGGATAGTGTCGCTGCTGCCCGAAAATCCGCCTTACTTCGAGAAAGACCGCCTGACCGACAAGCCGGAGAGATTTTTCGTATCGGAGATAATCCGTGAAAACATCCTCACCCTCTACGACAAGGAAATCCCGTATTCCGTTGAAGTTCAGGTAGAAACCTTCAAGGAAGAGGAAGACATCATCCGCATTGGGTCTGTAATCAACGTAATCCGCGATTCGCAAAAAGGCATCATCATCGGCAAGGGCGGCGCAGCCCTCAAAAAACTCGGCTCGATGGCGCGGAAGGAGATTGAGGCTTTCTTCGGCAAAAAAATCTTCCTCCAAATCTTCGTCAAAGTCTGCAAAGACTGGCGCGACAATACCGGACGTCTCCGTGGATTTGGCTACGAAGTATAATTATTGACAATACACCAAAACAACTAAACCACAAGACATTATGAAAAAACTATTGTTGACAATAATAGCTGCAACCGCAATATCCACGGCGGTGATGGCGCAGACGCCCGAGGAAGTGACCTCGTGGGACGTACTCGCCAACGGCAAGGAGTACACAGTGATAGGCCCCGGCATTTGGAGCGAGGATGATGGCGCGTACCTGTTTCAAGAAGTTGACTACGAGCAGACATTCTCCCTCAACGAAGAAGCCGAACAGCTCACCATAGCCCAAATCCGCGAACTCCGCAGCGGCAACGCCACCGACGACGAAGTCAACACCCAGATACAGATACTCCGCACGGTGTCGGTACACGAAGTGGAGACCAACGGCGAGTATCTCGACTACCTCGGCACCATACGCGGCAAGCACGACATCGGCTTCAAGAGCCTCGAAATTGTCAAATACGGCAACGGCATCGGCCTCCACGACTACAACAAAAACCAGATGTGGATACTCACGCTGCCGGCAAGGGAATAAGTTTACAATTGACAGTTGACAATTGACAATTAACAATTAACGAATAAAACACAACAATTATAAAATACCAACCAATGAAATTTGTAGTATCAAGCACCGAACTGCTCTCGCGCTTGCAGACCGTAAGCCGCGTCATCAGCAGCAAGAGCACAATACCAGCTCTCCTCAACTTCCTTTTTGAAATCCAGGGGGAGACGCTCACCATCACAGCAAGCGACCTCGAAACCACGATGCGCGCACGCCTACAACTCAACAACGTGGAAGGCGAAGGCAAGATTACAGTAGAGGCAAAACGCCTCACCGACATACTCAAAGAATTTCCCGAGCAGCCGCTCATCCTCGAAGCCAACCTCGAAACTATGGCTGTGGACATCATAAGCGACAACGGCAAATTCAGCGTGATGGGTCAGAACGGCGACGAGTACCCCAACCTCCAAGGCCTCGACGAAGCCAACACCACTTCGATGACTATGCCCGGCAGCGCACTGCTCAAAGGCATCACAAAGACCCTCTTCGCCACAGCCGACGACGACCTCCGTCCCGTGATGAACGGCATCTCCATCATTGCAAACGACTCGTCAATCACCTTTGCAGCATCCGACGCGCACAAGCTCGTTAGATTCCGCAACAACACCATCACAAGCCCGAGGGAGGCTTCTTTCATCCTTCCCAAGAAACCCGCCGACACCCTCAAAAACATCCTGCCGAAGGAGACGGGCGACATCACGATGAAGTTTGACGACAAAAACGCACACTTCACCCTCTCCAACTACGAGATGATATGCCGCCTTGTGGAAGGCCAGTACCCCAACTACGAAGCCATCATCCCCAACAACAACCCCAACCGCCTCACCATCAACCGTCTGGACTTCCTCACAACGCTCAAACGTGTCTCGGTGTTTGCCAACCAGGCAAGCAACCTCGTGAAACTCGAACTCCAATCGGATCACGTGGTGGTATCGGCTCAGGACATCGACTTCTCCATCTCCGCTTACGAAAAAGTGAGCGCGCAATACGACGGCGAACCGATGAACATCGGTTTCAAGTCGGCGTTTCTCATTCAGATACTCACAGCCATCTCATCAGAAAACATCGTGCTCCAAATGTCGGATCCTTCACGCTCGGGCATCATCGTGCCGCTCGAACGCGAATCGGAAAACGAAGACGAGCTTATGCTTCTGATGCCGATGATGATTAACGACTAACAAACCCTTAAAACATTACAGCTATGATGAAATGGATAATTAGTGCAATACTCGTGGTATTGATTGGATTGGGCATCTACGTCTTCTTCAACTACTATTGGTCATTTGGCACAGGCGTCAAGAGCGGCACGCTCAATTTTGTAACGCTCAAAGGCTACGTCTTCAAGACCTACGAAGGCCGCGTGATTCAGGCGGGACTCAAAGGCAGTGCCGGCGGCGGCATACAGATGCCGGAGTTTGACTTCTCAATCGAAGATCCCCGCATCGGCGACTCCCTGATGCGCTGCACCGGCCGCGAAGTGGAGCTCCACTACACCGAGTACAAAAACGCCCTCCCCTGGCGCGGTATGCAAAAGTACATCGTCGATAGCATAATGGCGGTAAGATAATTGAATTTCAACGTTCAATTTGATAATGCATAATTCATAATTGCCACAAGGCGATTGTGGGTTATGCATTATTTTTAATAAAGGAACGATATGGACATATTCGATTACATAGTCAACTACAACGAACTTTCCAATTCCCAAAAAGTCAGAAATTTTCTGATTGTATTGGGAGTGATTGTTGTATCAATCCCATTGGAAATTATGTATCTGAAATACTTAGACAAAACATACGGAGATAGTGACAGCGGATTGTGGATTGCATACACTATGTTACAATTTATTGTTATTTTTACAATAACAGGTCTCTCTTTTGGCGAACAATCACAATCAAAAGAAATGGGATGTCTTTACACAATAATAGTATTAATAGTGGCGGGAGCAATTATTATTGCTAAAGGCAGCTTCGTAAAATCTCAGATAAAATCCTTTGAAGAACAAGCACTTTCCAATTCATATTACACAATTGGATTAATCACAAAAAAAGATTATTTAACCAGCAAAAGCGGCACCACATACTATCTATGGGCAGGTCAAAACGATTCATTAGCAAAAAGCCACACAGTATCAGAGAAAATGTATAAGTGGGCAACCGTCGGCGACACTATAATTCTCAAAGTCTCGAAAGAATATCCCCGCATCAACGAAGTCATCATCTGGGAGCCAAGTGGTTATGAGATTGCAAGGTATCGAGATGAAAATAATTAGTATGTAGGGACATATTTTCCCCACGTAGGAATGGTTTCCGATGCGGGGAAAAAACGCAGAACTTATGTATCAACATTTTTGTCAAAAGCGTAAAAATCTTCGGCAAATAGCCACCTTCCTTGCTCATCTCAAAAAATATCTCTAATTTTGAACGTTGTCGAACAATGTTTTCAGGCTTAAATATAATTGTCGATTCTCAAAATAACACAAAAAAACGCAGCCGCCCGAATCCCTCGAACGGCTGCAATTTTCGATTCAACTTTTATTAACTTATTTACCAAATTCTTTCTAATTTTCTAACCTTGGCATCATAATTTGCACCGCTAACAGAGAGCGAGTTGTAGATTGCCTCCGGGAAAACGAGGTTGGTCATCGACATCGAACCTTCGCCACTGAATAATTCAACGGAAGATTGGTCAACATAAAAATCAAGTGTAACTTTCTCTCCGTCAACATTCAATGGGGCTGACATCGACGGCACTGAAAACATACCGTTGAAATCACTTTTGCCCGTTGCGGATGTTCTGCGAGCGGTTAATGTGCGCGTGTTGAAATTGATGTCAACAACGTATTTTTCGCCTTTTTGATTGGACAGCATTACGGTGGAATTTTTGTCCAAATTGATGGTCAAACGCAACTGATATGCGCTACCGGCGTCAAACTCGCCGTCAACTTTTGTCCATTCTCCGGCAATGTTTTCTATTTCTCCAACAATAGAATTTTTAAGTAGCGGTTTGCCGTTAAATTCAGAAAGCGAAAGTTCTCTCGGCAAGGTCATCGCCGAACGCCACGGATTGCAAGGCACAGCACCTGCGTATTGCCAATTGTTCATCCAACCGATTAAGATTTTTCTATCGTCTGTATTTGAGTAAGTTACACCCGCATAATTATCCATTCCGTAATCAAGCCAAAGCGGATAATCGAGGTTGTCGGCAGTGAAGTTTGTGCCGTCGAAATCGCCTACAAAATACATCGTTCCCGACCCAAGAACAGGGCCTCCGGGGTTGACGCTTACTATCAACACCCACTTTTTGCCGCCGTTGTAATCAAACTCCACCAAATCGGGACATTCCCATTGAAGCGACGGACGTCCGGAAAGGTCTGTTACAAAAGTGCTTAGGTGCGACCACGTTTTTAAATCTTTCGACGAGTAAAACTCAACGCCCCTCGCCCAACCTTTTGCCAACGCCATAATCCATTTTTGAGAGGCTTCGTGCCAAAATACTTTTGGGTCGCGGAGGTTGTCATCGTTGTTTTTGATAACGGGATTTGCACTGAAACGCTCAAATGTTGCGCCGCCGTCCAACGAATACGCCATTGACTGCTGCTGAATGCCGTCTGCCGAAGTGTAAAGCGCAATTAACGCTCCAGCACCAAATCCGGCAGTATTGTTTTTGTCGATTACCGCCGAACCCGAAAACACATCGCCCAAAGCATCACGAGTAAGCGCAACAGGTTTTTCTTCCCAGTGAATCAAATCTTTGCTTTCGGCATGTCCCCACGACATATTGCCCCAATCGTTGCCACGCGGATTGTATTGATAATAAAGATGATACACTCCATTATCATAAACCATTCCGTTTGGGTCGTTCATCCAATTGCGTGAAGGCGTGAAATGGATTTGCGGACGGTATTGTTCATTGTAACCCGTTGCTATTTTGGAATCTTCGGGAGTTTTAGGTTCTTCTGTTGGCTTTTCTGTTGGTGTTTCTTCATTCGTTGACGGCTCAGAATCGTCTTTGCTGCACGATGTCGCCATTATCGACATTGACGCCAACATTATTAATAAAAGTCTTTTCATTTTTGATATAAGTTTTTATAAACGATACAATTAATTTTCGGTGCTAAAATTACGTTGTACGTTCATAAAAACCTATAAAAAATAGTTCAAATGCTTTCAAAAATGTTGCATTGTATGGAATAATTTATGCGATGCACTTAATCAAAAAGGAAAAGATTCAAGAACTTTTTAATTATTGCCGTAAGTTCAATTTCGAAGTGCAACTGTATTCGTTAGATAACACTATACAAATTGTATAACATTGACATTAGTAACAGATGCAATTTGCAATTGACATTTTGTGTGTGAGTTTGAACAGAATGAGGGGTTCCCCGAATGAAGTTCAAACTCACACACAAAAACGCAGATTTTTCACGGAATGAAGAAAATAGAGGTAATTCTTGATTTGATTTGTTTTAATCTCATTATTTATTTCTTGGTAAAATATCCGGGGTTTTTCTTTCCGTCGTCGATGTGAGCGTATTTTGCCTTGGTGCGGGATTTGCCGTATATCGTTCCTTTTCCGCCTACAAGGTTGTGGCAATCAGCAAACATACAATCGGATAGTACGTCGTTACTTGTATTCCAACCGTCTCCAACATAAATTGTTTTAATATTGACACATCTATCAAACATACCACCCATAGAAGTAACATTCTTAGTATTGAATCCACTGAGATCAAGGTCTGTCAGTTTTATACAACCATGAAACATACTGCTCATATTCGTAACATTACTTGTATTAAAACCGCTGACATCAAGGCTTGTTAGGTTTTTACACCACTCAAACATATTGTTCATATTCGTAACATTACTTGTATTAAAACCGCTGAGATCAAGACGTGTTAGGTTTGCACATTCCCAAAACATACCGCTCATATTCGTAACATTCTCTGTATGGAATCCGCTGAGATCAAGACTTGTTAGATTATGACATTCCCAAAACATACTACACATATCAGTAACATTCTCTGTATGGAATCCGCTGAGATCTATACTTGTTAGATTATGACAATGACCAAACATAGCACTCATATCAGTAACCTCAGAAGTGTTAAGGTTTTCTTTTATGCCTATGATAGAAACAAGATTGCTACAAAAATCAAACCAACATTTACAACTTTTTGGTCTGTACTCTTTAATCGATTGGTCAAATACAATGGTTTTGATCTGTTCGGAGACTTGATTCCATTCTTTAGTGTCCAAATTGTATTTGTCTTTTACCATTTTTTCCACATCATACGCACCTTCGGGCTTTTTATCATCATAATAAAAAGTCAAAGTGCTTCCTTTGAATACTGCGTATGCTACTTTTTGCGCCATTGATGACATCGGCAAAAGAAGCATCAACATAAATAAAAATTTCAGTTTCATAATATCAATTTGTTTGTTGTTAAATAAATCTATTCCTTTCCGCAGTCAATCACCGCCTCGTAAATCTTTTTGCCGTTGTGGTCAATCCATTCGGGCTTGGCTTGGGCGGTCTTTTCCTTTAAGAATGAAAACGTTACAAGGTAGCCTTCGGCGAGGTTGCGGGCGTCGAGGTATTCTGACAATTGGTCGCGACCCGAAATTTCGTATTCTGTGCCGTGCCAAATTTTTAGTTCAATGACGTATTCTTTGCGGTTGTAGGTGATTACTAAATCCATACGGCTGCCGTCGTCGTTTTCAGGTTCGGAGTAATAGAATCCCGTGCCATTGATAATCGGTTTTAAGAAACAGATGAACATAAAACGTCCTTCGCGTTCGAGAAACTCCGCCTTGTCGGTCTTTTTGCTCATCAAATCTTTGAAACGGTTGAAACACACATCAATTAAAATTAGCGGCAAATAGTTTTTTTTATTTCTATTTGCCGCTAATAATCTTATTCTGCCGGAGCCCATTTGCACCTTACGGGCGAGGTGATTGCCCCTTCTTTTTTGAGTTCGGCGAATGCCTTGTCCACTTCTTTGCGGTCGGCGTTGAGGATTTTTGTAACCTCGCCTGCCGAAACGGGTTTGCCCGCCTCGCGGATTGCCTGCAATACTTGTTCTTTCATTATTGATGTGTTTTAGATTGATTTACAACTGTTTAATGAGCCAATTCTGAACTCCGATGCACTCGATGAGTTGAAGCGCGCTTTGACTCCAATAGAGGTCTTCCTCCTCGTCGGCGAGGTAGCCTTTCATAATGTCGTAGGTTGTTGGGTCGCCGGTGAGGGTCTCCACGCACTTGTAGAGCATCTCAACGCCCTCTTCCTGAATTTTGAGGTCCGCCTTGATGTAGTCAACGGGGTTGAGGATGAGTTCGCGGCATTTTGCGCCCTCAAACTTGATTTCGCCGCCGAGGTCGAGGATGCGGTTTGTGAATTTTTCCACCCAAGCCATCTCCTCGCTGAAATGGTCGATGTATTTCTGACCGAGTTTTTCAAAGCCTTGCGACTTGAAAATCAGTCCTTGTTGCTTGTGAACCAACGCGCCTTCGGTTAGTCCCGTTACAAAAAACTGCAACGCTTCGATTGATTTTTTGCTGTCCATTTTTTCTGTGTTATAAAGTTAATTAAGCAAGCCAAATATACGCTGAAAAATTTTCTCGGCGTCGGGTTGCAACAAACAATTTTGTGACCGAAACAAAACAAATTCCAATTTATTTTCTTATCTTTGACACCAAAAAAACGCACAGATTATGAATCTTTTACCCAAGTTTCTCAAAGAGTATTGGAATGTTGACAATGTTCCCGACGATGGAATTGTCTATGCCGAAGTCAACCAAGAGCGGGCTATGAACACAAACCGCCTCAATGGTCGTCTGCCGTTTTATGCTTTTACGGTAATCATTGATGGACAGGCTGTTATAAATTATAACGGTAAAAATATTACACTCAATCCTGGCGACCTATACACATACACTCCGGGGTTTTCGATAACGGTAGAGAACGCAACCGACAACTATTTGGCTTTGAGCCTTTTGGCAGAGGAAGATGTGGTTTTTGACTCGCCTGTTATACGCAACGTAATCCGTGCGGCGTATTTTCCGATTGTGGAGTTGCACGTGCCGAAACTTTCTCTCTCAGAGGACAATGCGCGGAGATTGTGCCATCGAATGAGTGAATTTGCAGATTATCAGCACAGTAGCCATATTTTCAAGACTGATATGTTGCGACTTTTGTATTCGGCGTTTTTGCTCGATTTACTTGATATTCAACAATGTAGCATCAATCCTCACCATTTTTCGGAGCGTGCCGAGGAGTTGTTTTTGGAGTTCATACGCCTTTTGCCCAATAATTTTGTGGAACATCGCGACATTGGGTTTTATGCCGGAAAACTTTGTGTTACAAACATTTACCTTTCACGCATAGTCCGTCAGATAACGGGCAGGACGGTTTTGGATTATATCAACCAAATGCTTCTGATGGAGGCATTGTGGCAACTTCAACACACCACCAAAACTATTGTGCAAATTGCTGAGGCACTGCACTTTGCCGACCACGCAAGTTTCTGCCGCTTTTTCAAACGCTTAAAGGGGATAAGCCCGAAGGAGTATCGGAGGGGGTAGTAATTGATTTTGGATTACAAAAATAATTGGCTATATTTGTGGCGGAAAGTAACAATTAAAAGTTATTGACTATGAGCGAAACTACCAATGAATTGATGAATGCTGTCAAGACAATTAAGACAGCCATTTTGCAGAGCCAATACCATATTGCGCAACTTGCCAATAAGGAATTGTTGTCGCTATATTATTCCATTGGCAAATATTTGTCTGCCAAAACAAGGACAGGTGTTTGGGGAACAAGTGCTGTGCAATCCATTAGTGATCAATTACATAGAGAATTACCCGGTCTGCGTGGTTTTTCACCATCCGCCATAAAGAGAATGCGCACTTTTTATGAGCAATGGCAAGTATTAGAAAAACGCCCGCTGACGGTGGGCGATAATGCCAATTCTTTAAATATTATTGATTCTCAAATACTTATAAATCGCCCACTGGCAGTGGGCGATTTGGAATGGAAAGATTTTTTTGCCATAAGTTTCACGCATCACAGCGAGATAATTGCAAAAGTGTCCAACTTGGAGGAACGTCTTTTTTATATCAAAAAAACCGCTGAAAATCATTGGAGTAAGGAGCGAATGATAGATGAAATTAAGGGCGACCTTTATCATCACCAATCATCAATGCCAAACAATTTTGCTCAAACTTTGCCATCAAAAGTTTCCGCTCTTAAAGCAATTTCGATGTTTAAGGACAATTACTTACTTGAATTTGTCAATATGGAAGAACTCAATGCAAGAGAAAAAGATGTTGACGAAAAAGTTTTGGAACAAGAAATTGTACAGCATATCAAAGACTTTATAATGGCTTTTGGAAAGGATTTTGCATTTGTCGGCAATCAATATCATTTGGAAAAGTTTGGTGTGGAACAATTTCCCGATTTATTGTTCTACAACAGGGAATTATCGGCGCTTGTGGTGGTGGAACTGAAAATTGGATCTTTCAAACCAGCATATTTGGGGCAATTGTCGGCATATCTTAGAATCCTTGACACCGAAGTGAAAAAGCCGTTTGAAAATCCAAGCATAGGGATTATACTATGCAAGGATGCAAACAAATCGTTTGTCGAATTTTTGATTCAAGGCTACGACAATCCAATGGGTGTTGCCACTTACAAAACCGCCGAAGATGTTCGCCGAGTGTTGCCGTCGGAGGATGATTTACGAAAAATCATCGACCAAGAGTTTTAACCCTCCTCGCACAATCTTTTGCCGAGTTCGTAAGCCTTGTTGAGGTCTTGCTGAAACTGCGTGTCGCGCACTTGTGCCTTGTGAGGCTCGCTGAATGTGGCGGCATCGTAACGGTCGTAGTTGGAGAATTGGTAGGTGTCGAATGAGCGCAAAATTTCTGTGGGACCAAATACGCCGAGTTGATTTGCGCTGTTGTCCATCAGAATATCATAATTCATTTGCTTGTAAACCGTCTCGTCGGGACAGTTCATTGTGTAGATTGTGGCGGAATGTATCTTTTTGATAACCAACGGTTTGGTATAGTCGGAATAGTTGACCGTTGGAAACTCTAATCGCTCCATAAAAGCACGCATCATTGCCGTCGGATAGCCGCAATAGTTTGGCGAGCCGCAGATCAGCACGTCGGTGGCGACAGCCTTTTCGAGTATGGGCTGCAAATCGTCTTTGAAAGTGCAGATACCCTTTTTGCCGCCCTTCAATTTGCAGGCGAAACAACTCATACAGCCCTTGAAATTCAGGCTTCGGTCGTAAAGGTTAATCAATTCGGTTTCAGCGCCAGCCTCAGCCGCGCCTTCCATTGCCCGTTTCAAAAGTTTTGCAGTGTTGCCGTTCTTTCGCGGACTGCCGTTGATGAATAATGCTTTCATAATTTTTGCGATTTTTTGGGGTTATAAAAATTACGCCATCAAATACTCCATATTTTTTGATGTTTATAACTGAGATTTTACGCCGTTTTTTTTGCATATTGCATATTCAGAATCTTTTCCAAATTTGTATCTGTGAAAGTATTCCAAATAGCCAACTGTATTGGCATATAGTCCGAAAACAGTTGTTTAACAAATTCTATTTCAAACACCAACCGTAAATCGTTTGGGTCGGCTTCGGGATGCACTTCGTGTTTTGATCCAACACGTGCTACTTTGATATAATACAAATCCCTTATACCTTTGTTTTTTCTGTAAGGCATAAAATAATAAAGGTGGTTGAGATGAACTGTCGATGGGAATTTTTTCCCTGTATAATAGACATTTGTTGTGCCGTCAAGCAATAGTTCGATTGTATCATTTTTTACCAATGATACAAGCAAATTCTTCGATATGTCTAAACCATCAGCATTAATTGTATCGTGGTTCTCAACAATTTCATCGGGAAATTCTTTCGCAACGGATAAAAAATCAATTGGTATGATTTTGCTCTGAACCGAATACTTATTTAGCGTCGCAGCATCTCCAAACATATATTTTGCAAAAATGGTGATGGTATCAACATTGACGGCGTTCCCCAATTGTTTGTATGCCTGTGCCTCAACCACATCAGGTTGGAAAGTATCAGGAAAACTTTGTAAGCGAGCACATTCGCGCAGAGTAAGGAACCGTTTGCGGACACCAACGATCGATGTCTGAGTGATTGCCACTAGTGCGGGAAAATACGTGCCAGGTTTTATTCGGATGCCAGAAGGTCGGAATTGCAAGATATTTTCCCAAATGTTGGGTTTGTTTGTCTGACCAGCCTGCCATTCCAATTTTGCTTTCGCTCCGAAAAATAGCGGATGTTTACGTGCTCGCGGCAACCATTCGTCAATGAAATCTTTGTTACGTAGATACAACTGATTGTTTTTTTGTATGAAATTGATTTTCCATTTGGGATAATTCGAAATATCCTCTGTGGGGTCGAGTGGTTTTAGATACTCGCTCCAAACAGGAAATCCTGGTAGTTTGTCTTCGTTTATAGTTTGTATGAATTCATTCCAAAGGTTAATCAGAGATATTTTGTCTTCATCCAAATGAAAACGTTCTAAATCAGATATTTCGCTATCCTTTTGAAGAATTTCATCAATTTTGCAAGTCGGCAGTTTGTTTTTGTCAAATGCAAACTCAGGAAGTTCTCCTATGTCTTTACGAATACACATAATATACACTCTTTCACGGTGTTGCGGTATTCCAATGTAATGTGGACTGAAAATTACAGGGTCTTTCAGAACATTGTAACCAATGGCTACAAGATGTTGATGTATTACACGCCAAGTGTTGCCGCCATCGTGAGAGGCAAGGTTTCGAACATTTTCAAGTAAAGCGTATTTGGGCCTTGTTTGTTGCATAATGCGCTCAACATCAAAGAAAAGTGTTCCTTTGGTTTCGTCGTTAAAGCCGAGTCTTTTTCCTGCCTTCGAGAAAGATTGACAAGGAAATCCTGCACACAAAACATCATACTGAGGTATTGCGGATGCGTCAACTTTTGTGATGTCTCGGTCGGGGCGTATTCCGTAATTGATTTCGTATGTCTTGCGACAATCATCATCTATATCACAAGCATAGACACATTGTCCGCCAAGTTTTGACATTGCTTGGTGAAATCCTCCTATTCCACAAAAAAGATCTATGAATTTAAATTTTTTCATTTTCTATTTGGTATACATATCTGAATACAACGAAATTGTCGTTATCCAACATTTTTTTATTAATATTGAATTTGGGCTTTCTTGCCGAGCCATCGGGTTGATGACCTTGATGGAAAGGCCTTAAAATTTCATTGTAGTTTATCCTATTTAATTCTACAATTGACATTTTGATAAACTTAACACTGTGTTTCATTCTTTCGTGATATGACATTTCATCTTTTTGGTATGATGGGTCTTGAAGTTTTATGTATTTGTTGCGAGCAATTGTAGCTTCATAATTTGTTGATTGGCTGTCTTTTATTGTTTCGTGTTCATAAATTACGTACCAAAATTTATCATATTGATATATGCAATCGATTAGGGTTTGTTGGTCATTACCGGGTGTTTCATTTTTGGACACATCACTTGCTTTTAAATCTCCGAAGAAATCGTCTTCCTCAAATTTAATATCGAAATCGAACTCACCGTTTCCTTTGTTTTCGCAACCAATGTATCGCATTTGCTTTTCTGTATGATTTGCAATTGTGAATTCATTAAATTTATATTCCAAAAACCAACCTGCCCATTCTGTCTGTCGCCATTGTCGCCATTGGTTCTCGTGCATCTCTTTGATTATGTCAAAGGCATATAGCCATTGTCCAAATGGATAACCGCAGTTGAACTTTTTGAATAAGTCAAATAAATTTTCAGAATTAACAATTGTTCCATCCAAGTAGGCTTTTAATTTGTCAAAGCGAACAACAACCAAATTATTACCTAACTTATCAGTTTTTTCAAATTTTCCAAATGTCATACCTTGGTACAAATCATTGACATAAACGTGCGCAGATGAGTTGTGGAGACCGTGTTGTAAATATGTATTCTTTTGAAAATCAACGAAAACAACGTTGGCTTCATAGTGGTAGACACCCAGAAATCGAATATCAAATTCTGTGTGCTTCAACGCAAAATCTTGATACCAATCGGGCAATTGGATGCGTTTTTTGAAAACAGGGTGTGGGTTGCCCAAGTAAGTTACGGCTTTTGTTAACAAGATATATGTCTTGCTGTTACAAGTGTATTTTATTACCTTTCTGTCGTCAATTTGTTCCTGAACACAACAATCCGCGCCCAAACATTGTTGCAAACAGGAGAGAATCTGTTTCGATGACAAGGGTTGGTCGAGTGCTGTATGGAGGCTTTTATCTGCCGTCAATTGTTCGCTTCTTATGTTCATTTGGTGTTGTTAATTTGTCTGCAAAGATAACTTTTTTTTGTCAAATTCTTGCAATAAATTGGATTTTTTTATAGATTTTTTTGTTTCTGTTTTTATCCATCACCTCCTATTCTTCAAATTCTCAACCATTACCCCCCGCCGCAACAAGTTCTCTACCTACTGCCGAAATCTCGTTAAGAATTAGGCGTTCACGTTCTTTGGAGTTTTTTGTTCAAAAGTTTTTGTAAACGTCGAATAAAAACCATATCTTTGTCATCAAGAAAAACACAAACAAAGGATGTCTGACAAGCACAAAATATCAATCCGTTTTTTCAACGACCGTGAAGTGCGGGCCGTTTGGGACGATGAGCAAGGCAAATGGTTTTTCTCTATCGTGGATATAGT
>JAEEGK010018571.1_pt1 | contig 15026 bp, 14 predicted proteins | sample 8958771 | NCBI WGS metagenome assembly JAEEGK01 (sample SAMN16246547, study PRJNA631951) | gut metagenome | biome: gut microbiome; feature: rumen; material: SC-attached | host: Bos | place: Iran: Karaj | collected 2018-10 | reverse complement strand
ATGGCGGCGAGCATCGTGGCCCTGAAGTGCCTGAACCTCGTCCCGGACCTCGCGGCCTGGATGATTCCGGAGGGCGACACGGCCTTCTCCACCCGAAACTTCGGCGAGGGTGTGGCCCAGCAGGCGAAGAGCACCGCCACCGGCATGCTCAGCGGACACATCATATGACAACGATAACGAAAGCGATATGGTAATCAAGAACCTTGAAAACAAGATCAGGCTGGTCGGCATCGTCTGCGGGCTATTCCTGTGCGGGTGCATCATCATCAGCGTGGCGAGCATCCTCACGGCCCGCAGCATGGTCTCCGACGCCCACAAGAAGATCTACGTCCTGGACGGCAACGTCCCGATCCTCGTCGAGCGCAGCTCGATGGACGAGACGCTGGAGGTCGAGGCGAAGAGCCACGTGGAGATGTTCCACCATTACTTCTTCACCCTGGCCCCGGACGACAAGTACATCAAGTACACGATGGAGAAGGCCATGTATCTCGTGGACGAGACGGGCCTCGCGCAGTACAACACCCTGAAGGAGAAGGGCTTCTACTCGAACATCATGGGTACGAGCGCCGTGTTCAGCATCTACTGCGACTCCATCCGGGTGGATACGAAGAACATGGAGTTCACCTACTACGGCAGGCAGCGGATCGAGCGAAGGAGCAGCATCCTTATGAGGGAGCTCGTCACCGCCGGTCAGCTCCGCCGGGTCCCCCGCACCGACAACAACCCCCACGGGCTGCTCATCGTGAACTGGCGGACCCTACTGAACAAGGACATCGAACAGAAGCACAAGTCAAACTATTAGCATGAACCGGGACCATGGGAAAGTGGAAGAACATCATCCTCGGGGAGAAGATGCCCGACAAGGATGACCCAAAGTACAGGGAGAAGTACGAGAAGGACGTGGAAGCCGGACGCAAGTTCGCGCGGATCACCCGCATCGATCGCCTGGCCGGTCACGTCCAGCGTTTCGCCGAGCGGCACCGCGGGGTGTTCCTCGGGATAGTCATAGCTATCGTCGTCGGCTGCCTAGCCGTGAACATCGTGCATTTCACGGAGGCGCTCCGGCTCCACCGGGTGCGGAACGCGTACCCGGCACCGCCGGACTCGCTCCCCATCCGGCGGACCGGCGAGCCGTACGGGATGCCCGACATACGATCACTCGAAGAGTAAGGAAAACGACATGAACATGAACAAGCTCAAGAACATCAACTTCAGGCAGCCGAAGTACATGCTTCCGGCGATCCTCTATTTCCCGATCCTGATTACCCTGTATTTCGGCATCGATCTCTTCCGCACGAAGAAGGCGGAGACCCGGGACCCGTCTTTGCAGACCACTGAGTACATCAATCCCAAGCTCCCCGAGGCGAAGGTGAAGGACGATATCGGCGGCAAGATGCAGAACATGCAGAGTTCGTACGTGGATATCGCCGACTACACGGCCGTCGACAACGTCGAACGGGAGGACAAGGACGCCGAGAAGGAGAAATACGACTCCCGGTATTCCGAGAACGAACGCCAGGCCATCGACGACAAGACCGCCGCCGCGCAGGAGCGCGACCGGCAGATGGAGGAAAGGCTCGACGGGAGCGCACGGCGCGCCGAAGCACTCCGGCAGGACGGCGACTACCCCTTCCCGCTCACCGAGAGCGAGCGGCTCGTCCAGAGCCGGCAGCGGGAGCAGGCACTCAGGGAGGAACTGGAGGCGGCCCTCGCGCAGCTGCGCGAGCAGAGCGCGGCACAGGTCACCGGCTCCCCCGCCGTGACGACCGCGCAGGAGCAATCCCGAGCAGTTTCCGCACCGTCCGAGGACGATGCGGCCTTGGTCGTGCGGCGCATCCGCCAGAGCTCAGACTACTTCCACACCGTCTCGGAGAACGACCCGCAGCCGAACCTCATCAAGGCGATCGTCGACGAGGACATCAAGGCCGTGGACGGCAGCCGCGTGCGGCTCCGCCTGCTGGACGACGTGGAGATCGGAAACCTCTTCATGCCGAAGGGAAGCTATCTCTTCGCCATCATGAGCGGCTTCTCCTCACAGCGGGTAAAGGGCACAGTGAAGAGTGTCCTCCTGTACGACGAGATCGTCAAGGTCAACCTGTCGCTCTACGACACCGACGGGCTGGAGGGGCTCTACGTCCCGTCAAGCTCGTTCCGGGAGACCGCCCGGGACGTCGCCGGCGCGGCGACCGGGAGCACGATGAGCATCAACCAGGGAGGCTATAACAACAGCCTCTCGCAGTGGGGAATGCAGGCCGTGCAGAACGCCTACCAGCGGACCGCGAGCGCCGTCGGCAAGGTCATCCGGAAGAACACCGCCCACCTCAAGTACGGCACGTTCGTGTACCTCGTGAACGGCAACCAGACAAGAACAGAATAATCCATACCGCAATGAAAACCAAGCTTTTAATCGCATTCTTCCTTTGCTTTGCCGTGGCCTCCGTGATGAAGGCCCAGGAGACGGCCTCGGGGCTGGAGCTGCTCACCGTCAACGAGCAGGTCACGACGGTTATCACGGCGACGGAGCCCATCCGGTTCGTGGACATCTCCACGGACAAGGTGGCGGGCGACCAGCCCCTGAACAACACGCTCCGGCTCAAGCCCAAGGAGGGCGCCGACGTCCATGCCGACGGCGACGTCCTCGCCATCGTCACTGTCATCACCGAGCGCTACCGCGTGCAGTACGGGCTCATCTACACGACAAGGATGAACGAGGCCGTGACGGAGAAGACCGTCTTCCAGACGGAGGTACTGCCCTACAACAACCCGGCGGTGTCCATGCCCACGGAGGAGATGATCCGCTTCGCCTGGAAGGTCTGGAACTCACCCGCCCGCTACCGGAACGTGGGGGCGAGAAGGCATCACATGGACGTGCGTCTGAACAACATCTACAGCGCCGGCGATTACTTCTTCATCGACTTCAGCGTGGAGAACCGCACGAACATCCGCTTCGACATCGACCAGATCCGCGTGAAGGTCGAGGACAAGCGGCGCACCCGCGCGGCGAACTGCCAGAGCGTCGAGCTCTCCCCCGTCCTCCTCCTGCGGGATTCGTCCACTTTCCTGCACGGCTACCGGAATGTCATCGTGCTGCGCAAACTCACCTTCCCGAACGACAAGGTGCTCACCATCGAGATGTCCGAGAAGCAGGTCAGCGGACGCACCGTCCGGCTGGCCATCGACTACGAGGACGTGCTGGGGGCGGACTCATTCAGCGAAACACTGCTCAGGGAGGACTAGCGTATGAGAAAGCATTTGATGATTGCCGTCTTGCTCATGACGGCTGTTATGGCAAAGGCCCAGGACAACACCAACCGTATCGGCGTGGGTCTGGGCGGGTATTACCGTCCGGCAGCGTCCATGACCCTCTTCTGGGAACACGAGACCCGCTACCACAACGCGTGGGAGGTTTTCGCCACGAGTTCCTTGAAGCTTGACGACCTCGATGACCTCGGCGCCAACTACAAGACATGGGGCGTCGGCGCCGCCTGGAAGCCCAGCCTCTATCTGGCCAGGAACCGCTGCGGCTCCGCCCGGATCGGCGTGAGCCTCGGGGCCGCGCCGGTGGATTTCCTCGCGGGGATCCATGCAGGATGGCAGCACAGCTATGCCCTGAGAGGCGGCTGGCAGTTCTACTGGCAGGCTGGCGTGGACCTGATGCTCCCCCGCGGGGACGACCTCTTCCGTGCGGGCGTCGGCGTCGGCCTCAAGCTGCCCGTCCGCGAGCGTCTCCGCTACCGCTAATCCCGGATAAGTACAAAACTCTATGGAAGAGAGCCCCAACCTCGTCGCTGGATACAAGATCTTCAGGATGGTCGTCTACGTGTCGGTCGTCCTGGAGTTCTTCCTCTACGCCTTCGACCCTGCCCTGCCCGGGTTCTGGGGAGGCGTTTTGTCGGACCTGCACGTGAGGATGAAGCGCTGGTTCATCTACCACGACGGCAACCTCATCTGGAGCAAGGTCGCGACGCTCCTCCTGATCTGCGTCACGTGCCTCGGCACGAAGAACAGGAAGGAGATGGAGTTCGACGCCCGGAGGATGGTCCTCTACCCGCTCGTGGCGGGACTCTTCACCGTGGTCCTTTCCGTCTGGCTCTTCGGCCACGCGATGACCCCGCTCATATACGCCGTCCCGCTGAACCGTTGGCTCTATATGCTGGCCACCGTCATCGGGACGGTCCTCGTGCACATCGCCCTGGACAACATCTCGAAGTTCCTCAAGGACGGCCTCATGGACGACCCGTTCAACTACGAGAACGAGTCGTTCGAGCAGAGCGAAGAGAAGATCTGCAACAAGTACAGCGTCAACATCCCGATGCGGTACTACTACAAGGGCAAGTTCCGCAAGGGCTGGGTGAACATCGTGAACCCGTTCCGCGCGACCTGGGTCGTCGGTACGCCGGGCTCCGGTAAGACCTTCTCCATCATCGAGCCCTTCATCCGGCAGCACAGTGCGAAGGGATTCGCGATGGTGGTGTACGACTACAAGTTCCCCACCCTCGCCCGGAAGCTCTACTATCACTACCTGCTCAACAGGCAGCGGAGCAAGTTGCCTAAGGGATGCGGATTCAACATGATCAACTTCGTGGACGTGGAGTATTCCAGCCGCGTCAACCCGATCCAACTGAAGTACATCAACAACCTCGCGGCGGCCAGCGAGACCGCCGAGACCCTGCTGGACTCCCTCCAGAAGGGCAAAAAGGAAGGGGGCGGCGGCTCGGACCAGTTCTTCCAGACCTCCGCCGTGAACTTCCTCGCGGCCTGCATCTTCTTTTTCTGCAACTGGAACAAGATGCCCTACGACAAAGAGGGCAACCAGCTCTTCCCGGAGTACACGACCGACCGGCAGACAGGGCAAAAGCGCCTGAACGGCAAGGTCAAGGACAGGGACGGCAGGTTCGTCGAGCCCGCCTACTGGCTGGGCCAGTACTCGGACATGCCGCACATCCTGTCGTTCCTGAACCAGGACTACCAGACGATCTTCGACGTACTCCAGACCGACCCGGAGGTCCTGCCGCTGCTGGGCCCGTTCCAGACCGCCCTGAAGAACAAGGCGATGGAACAGCTCGAAGGTATGATCGGCACGCTCCGCGTCTACACGTCCCGCCTGGCCACGAAGGAGTCCTACTGGATCTTCCACCGGGACGGCGACGACTTCGACCTGAAGGTCAGCGACCCGAAGAACCCCAGCTACCTGCTGATCGCCAACGACCCGGAGATGGAGAGCATCATCGGCGCCCTGAACGCGCTGATCCTGAACCGTCTCGTGACGAGGGTGAACCAGGGGCAGGGAAAGAACGTCCCTGTGAGCATCATCGTTGACGAATTGCCGACACTGTACTTCCACAAGATCGACCGCCTCATCGGAACGGCCAGAAGCAACAAGGTCAGCGTCACGCTGGGCTTCCAGGAGCTCCCGCAGCTGGAGAGCGACTACGGCAAGGTGGGCATGGAGAAGGTCATCACGACCGTAGGCAACGTAGTGAGCGGATCGGCCCGCTCGAAGGAGACGCTGGAGTGGCTCTCGAACGACATCTTCGGCCGTGTCGTCCAGGTGAAGAAGGGCGTCACCATCGAGGTGGACAAGACCTCCGTCAACTACAACGAGGGCCTGGAAAACCTCGTTCCGGCATCGAAGATCTCCGACATGCCGACGGGCTGGATATGCGGCCAGACGGCAAGGGACTTTGTTGCAACGAAGACCGGCAAGGGCGGCGTGATGGACATCCAGAAGAGCGAGGAGTTCCAGACCTCCAAGTTCTACTGCAAGACGGACTTCGACATGGACAAGATCAAGGAGGAGGAGAAGAACTACACCGAGCTGCCCAAGTTCTACACCTTCAAGTCAAAGGAGGACAAGGAGCACATCCTTTACGAGAACTTCGTCAAGGTCAATCGCGAGGTCGAGGAGATGTGCAGAGAGATCACGCAGTTCGTGAAGAGATGAGCGTCTTATACCACTAAATAAAGGTCTCCTGAAATCCAACAAGGCTTCATATGCCGAAGAACACATATGTCATTCGGGAATCGCTTTAATCTAGTCGGCATAGACACTCCAATAGTCTTGCCTTCTTATATGCTTCAACACTTCCAAATGGCACATAATATAGAAAGCGCATCCGGATTCTCTTCATTACACGCCTCTTATTCATCGAAATCAGCATCTTCATAATCGTTCTCTTGTTCTAGAAGAATCGACATTGTTTCTGTCCACTGCCCATTATCTCCGTTCAGATCTTCTTCAATCTTCTCTGTTTTCAATTCAAAAGCAATCTTTCGGTTTATGAAACTAATGGAAACAAATCCATTCATTATCCGAGCAATCTTCGAATCAATATCCCAAATTCTATCATCATAGGAATGATTGTAATCATATAGTGCACTTAATAGATCCGCAAAACGATAGTATTCCCAGTCTTCTTCATATGTAAAAAAGCGCCCCCATCTATGAACACAAGGCTGTTTTTTACACCAATAGAAAGGTAATCCAAATCTCGGATCAACGTTTAGACAAATATTACAATCACAAAACACTTTAGGGTGATCAATCATTTCGCTGAGTGCATTCATGTGCAAATCACCGACTTCGTACCTATAATTAAACAACCGGCAACGGTCCTCAAGGAAAAACTGGTTAGCGAAACTCTTGATTCGGATAGTCTCATTGCTAGATATCCAATAAGAACCATTTTGACAACTGAAAGCAAAGTTTCTTCTTAATTTTCTTTCCGCACTTTCGTATAACCCAATATAATTGTCTAAATACTCATTATCTGGATCTTCATAGAAGGTTACAACATAATACAAAGAGCCATCCTTCTCTTTCCTTGTGATATACCCCGTTGGTTTCATAACTGGCTCGCTTGAATCTGAGTATAACCGTCTTCCTTTACATGCCCAAAACAGTCTTGCAAAGGCATGCAGGGATGAAGAATCGAGTCCGGATTTACAAATAAAGAAGGGTTTGAGATCGCTAATGGAAATCTCACATAATAGCGAAATGCATAGCTTATTTAATAGAGCTATTAGGGCCAGTAGCGAACTACAAATAGGATTAGTCCCGTCTGTGAGTTTTGAAGCAAGTTCCTGTATTGAATAGTTCTCTTCTCCTATTGCCTTTAAATAAACCAAATACTTAAAAATCCTAATTTGTTGATTCTGAGGCAGAAGGGGAAAATACTTAGGGAGAGCATCCCAGTCGACATTTACGTGAATAAGATCCTCTGAATCAAGATAGGTCCAAGCAAAAAAAGAAATAGGTCCTTCTTCTTTATTGAAGAGTTTATAACAGTTGTCCGAATTCAAATTCTCTAATATGAAAAAGAGCCTCTCAGTCGCTGTAGCCTCTTTCAAAGCATCGGCCATCATAACCTTTTGAAAGCAATCCTCATAAGAATAGGAAGAACTGAGGTAATTGTTATCATATGCTTCGTCTAAAATACTCCGGATAATACTACTCGGAAGGTATTTGATTATTCCCTTTTCAAATAAAGATAGCCAGTTATCATCGTTATAATTGTCAATCGCCTTTTGAAGGACGTCCATTAAAACAACCGAATCGAAGCGATGGCCATAACGGCACTGATCATCAAACCACCCAAATAACGATTCCGAGTATGAACCATAAAAACTATCGGGATTTCGAGAGATTATTTCCTGAATGAGAAATACTTGAATTGGCTTAACGGCATCTTCATCAGCGTGTTCGACAAAGGATTTTAACTCACGCCATGAGTATTCCTTTGTCAGAATCTGAAATCTATTTGAATACTGTTCAATAGTGATATATCCATAACTGAATGCTTCTACGAGATCATCCAGGTCTTCGCAATTTGCGAACTCATTATTCAAAGAATCGCAAATATTCTGAACGGCTGACATATCAAGATATTTACCATATTGGTTAACGAAATAATGCATTTGGGAGGCTTTTCCCTCTGAAGACGGATCTTTTGCGATTTGGAGCAAGTTTTTGTTCGCAATTATTCTCATTGTTAACGAGAGTAATCCCTTATCTATTTCTTCTAACTGATTATAGAGATCTAGTAGGCACCCGAACCCGCAGTCGGATTCAACTGTGTCAGCCGAAACATGATCAAAATAATGGCCTAGTTTTGTCAAATATGCCCTGTCATCATCCGATAGGAGTGTTTGGAGCCTTTCTTTTCCTTCTTTTTTATTTGAGCATAATAGAACAAAGGTATTTCTCAATTTGTTCAGTAGGCTATTATAATATTTGCTATCAAGATCAGCTAGAAGTTTATTAAGTCGTGAGGAATCTAGACTATCGATATTAACTAATGAATTGGTTTTTGAAATTCGACTCAGAGACTTTTCAAATAGCGCTTTAAGAGAACAGTATTCTTCAGTCGAGCCTATGTTTCGCACCCTAAGAGAGTAGTATAATTCGCATATCTCAATGCTTGGAAAAGCATATTGATCTGATAGGAGGTGTGGGGCTTCGATATAGAAGGAGTCTGGAAGAATAGGTTGCAAAGAGGGATGTTTCTTTAGTAATCTAGCTAAGATATCTTGAGAGAAAAATGGAACCAGATATTTAAGCGTGTCTTGTTTATCAGTAAACAGATCCACAATATCTAGAAGCTCCTCAATCTTTTTCCCATAGCAATTCTCTTTGCTGGCAAGGGTCTCGTTAAGCCAAAATGATAAATCATTAATATTTATTATATGATAAAGAGAGCCGTAAATAATGTCCTTTGTCTTAATTCTTGATAACACCTCAGTGTTATAGGAAACAATGGTTTTGATATCCCATTCATCATAATCATCAAGAACATCGTCATCAAATTCATCCTCTTCAATATATTCATCCTCATCGACCACCAATTTATTCTTTGGCTCTGCTAAAAGATTATCAATATCACTAATACGTAAGTCAAATTCAATTCTCCCGTATTTTGATAAATAATCTTTTACAAAGTCTCTTTTAAAATTACAAAGGGATGCAATCTCAATGTTATTGGCTAATCTCTCGTTTCGGTTATTTATCGTGTAATCAAAGTATACAAGCATCCCGGGGGATACCTCTTCTGGGCATTCGTCTCTCAAATAAACAACTGGAGCTGGTGGGCACCTAAAAGGACCGCTATGTCCAAATACAATAATTCCTCTTCCGGTTTTTTCATTATACTTCAGTACAAATCCGATTTCCATAAGATGTTTTGAGTTTATGTCGATACAAAAGTACTCTTTTCAAACTATGAAACAAATAAGGCCGTTTGATAGTCGAATATAAAGGGCGTTTGAAAGCACTTATGCTCCCATTTAAGTGAATGAGTACGAAGCAACAATCAAATAATGATTTGCAAATCACAAATAATCCACCAGTTACAAAATAATCTTCTTAATCAGATAGCTCTTGAACAATGGGGTTAGAATAGAGCATCCCTAAATGTGTATTCCAACGTCGCTCTGTTCTCTTCTGGAAATAGCAAAATAAAGCCAGCCCATTCGTCTGGAGATTCTTTCTCTATCTTGTATGCTTCTCCTTCTCGAGTACAGTTCTTGAGTTTCTCTACCTTCTGAAGGAACCTCTCTGACAGCGGCTCCTCGAACTGTATCTCGTAGTAGTAATCCGTCCATGCAGAAGCCGTCCGGTCCATATTATCATCAGCCATAATAATCCGATATGCCGGTAACCTTAATCCCACTTTTCTGGCAATTTGGTCTGGGGTGGTTGCCTGGTTGCCAAGGAGGAGATAGAGGACCAGAATTAAAGTAATGATGGATCCAAGGATAACGAGAATAATTATAATGAGCTTTTTCATAGTGCAAACATGATTATGGGTATATGGTATTTCTTGCAATCTCTTTCCCTTTCTTAGTCGCCATCCTTGCAGGGTCTGGGTGGTTCCTATAATTCAATTAAACAAATATGAGGAAAAACTGGCAATCATTGCATGAACCTTTATCACCAATCCGGATAGGTTAGTTTCGGAATCAGGGAATTAATCTGTGTCTGCCGCATTCTTAGGTAGGGAGTAGGATTGAGTGGAGTCCTTTCCAGAGGAGCAGGCAGGCATGCCGCAATCGCACAAGCCTGCTTCCTGTCGATATTTGCAGCATGGATGCCGTAGTATTGCCTGGCGGCAGCTTCCATTCCATACAGGCCCGGTCCGGTTTCCACCACGTTCAGATAGACCTCCATGATCCGGCGCTTCCCCCAAATCTTCTCAATGAGAACGGTCCAGTAGCTCTCGACTGCTTTCCTTGCCCAGGTTCCGGTTCCGAACGTGAACACGTTCTTGGCAGTCTGTTGCGAGATGGTGCTGCATCCCCGGATCCTCTTTCCCTTCTCCCGGTGATCATCCATCATCTTTTCCATTTCTACCCAGTCGAAACCGTGATGCTCGCCGAACCGGTTGTCCTCCGAAGCGATCACAGCCTTGATGATTTCGGGAGAGACGCTTTCCAGCAACACCCATCGCTGCTGCGTCCTGAACTCCTTGTCTTTCATGTGCTGGACCGACCGCTTCAACATCAGCGGCGTATACCGGACCGGAACCCATTTCAGCAGCGTGACGAGCAACAGGCTCAGCAGGACCGTCCAGAAGGGAATTCTCACAAAAAGCCAGTATTTAATTCTCTTGGCCATGGAAAAAAGGGATTGGTCAGATATGCAGTCCGACGATGATCACATCTTCACCGCCCAATTGCGCAATTCTTTCCATTTACCAGCCAGCCGTTTCTTGTTGATGGCGCGAACCGACCGGCGGATCGCACCAAGTATCGCGATGGATTTGTCTGAATAACGCTCGCCAACATAAAGGCCATACCCATCGTATTTCCAAGTTTGGGTCACCCGCTGGTACGTGCCTTTTTCATCGAAATATTCCACGGACAGCGTTTTTTCATTCAAATAGTATCCCCCGCGGAAGGGCCTGGCATGGTCGGCACGCTCATTGACGGAAGCGGCGTCGCGACCGAAGACGTCGTAGTCCATCGTGTCGCAGTCCTTCCGGTAAAACCCGGAAGCATCTCGGGGCGAAGTGTCGTATTCATAGTAGCGGCAAGCGTGACAACCGATGATGTTCTCGTCCGTGATCGTCACACCGCCGACAGTGACCAGCAGCAGTTCACAGTCGAAGACCCGCTGCACGTCCTCCCCGTACGGCTTGGTATCGGATGGATCGGCCGGTTGGAAAACCCTTGCTCCGACACCTCGCCAACTGCTGGGATACACATCCCCGAATCTCTCCTTGACCGCATCGACGCAATCCCATTTAATCCGGTCATCCAAAAGAGGGGCATGCAAGTCAAGATAACGCCAGGGGTGTTGATGCAAATCCGATCCAGCCTCCTCCAGCAGCATCAGGAAGTCATATTCTTCCTCCGAAACTTCGACGGAATGTTCGAACTCGGTTTCACGACCGTCTATTTTGACGGTGATCAGCAGGGGCAGTTTCTTCATGATGATCTTCGTTAACGGTGTCAAGTTACAAACAATGATTCATTCCGCCAACTGGGAGAGGATTATTTCATCACCTCGCCCTTGGCATTGAGGATGACCTCGGACCAGCCGTCAAGCAGGATGGCGCGGAACATGTTGCCGTTGACTGCACGTATGGAGCTGTAGAGCGGCTCGGTAAGGCGATGGCAGTTGCCGTCCATCAGTCCGTATCGGCCGCCGACACTGTAGGAGAAAAGGCCTGTCTTGACGGTCCTATCGACGTATTCAATCTCCCCTTCCCGGTTCTCAAACCGCTCCTCTTCCTTGTATGTCAGTTCGTATACGGAATCAAGCACGAAGGAATTCAGCACCTTCCCGTCGTAGTCCAGTTGCTTGCTGACACCGGACTTGCTCACGATGGCGTACTCGCTGAAGGCGTTGACCGTGTCGTATTCCGGTTGGATGAGCCACTTCCCGGCCTTGTCGATGACGCCGCATTTGCCATCTGCATTGGCGACCACGCAGTGTCCGTCATCAACGACGAACTCTGTGAGCGGATTGCCATGATAAGGGAACAGGAAATCGATGACGACCTTGCCTTGGTGGTCGATGAAACCGATGTTCCCGTTCCGCTGGACGGCGGCCAGACCCTCGGAGAAGATCCAGGCACGGCGATACTGGGCAGGGACCGCAATCTCGCCCGTGTACATGTTGTAGTAGCCGCGCTTATTGTCAGAGCAGAACACGGCGAGGGAATCGTTCCGGGACCGCAGGGTCCAGTCGATCCTGATGTCCTTGATGGTCACGACGCCCGTAGCGGCGTTCTTGATGGAGACTTTGCCATCTTCGCTCCGGTAGGCGACGAGGTCGTCGTTCAAAAGCATGCCCTCGTCGGAGATGGCCTCGACAATCTCCGGCTTGTTGCAGGAGGTGCAGCCGGAGACGAAGGGAATGACGGTGGCGGACCCGATGACGGTCCAGGCAGCGATGGCGCAGATGAGCTTGATCGTTTTCATTTTTGATGGTTTTTGAGATTGAATTCTGGCACAAAAATCCGCAAAAGAAACGGTTCTACAAAGGTTTTTCCGGCCTGATGTACGAGGTAAAAACAGGCTGTATGGACCCATCCCCGAGATTATAATTCATACACTATCCGTTGATTTCATACAGTCCCTTCAAAAAGGGTTGCAAGCGTTTTTCGAAAGCACTATATTTGCATAACACAGCGGACAAAATGGAATCACTGGTCATATCAAGGGGTACTGAGATGCTTTGCATCCCGGTGGACCGGCTGGTCTATTTCTCGTCCGACGGGAACTATTCCACAGCCGTGACCCAGGACAATCGGCGGCAGACCGTATCCTATCAGCTGGGTCAGATCGAGGACATCATCGACGATCAGCTGGGCGATGCCGGCTCGCGTTTCATACGCGTCGGTCGGGGATTGATCGTAAACGTGGACTTCGTGCATTTCATCGACATCTCCAAGCAGCGTCTGGTCCTGTCGGACTGCCTGAACTGTTACCACGAGCTCACCGCATCGCGTGAGGTGCTCATCAAGTTGAAGGCCTATAAGGAAGCATTGAAAAAGTATGGAAAACAAGAATAAGGACATCATTGACGACGAGTTCCGTGTCCTGGGAACCGGATCCTCCGTTCCTACGGGTGATTCCGACGAGGACCGGCGAAGAAAGAGGCTGGGCGGCTGGGTCGCCTTAGCCATCGTCGCTCTGCTGGGACTCGGTATGATCCTCTTCTGGCCCAAGGAAAGAGTGCAGGAAGACGAAATCGGCGTCTTTGAATCCGAATATGAATCCGAAACGCCGACGGTCCTGGGGACAGACGACGCCCCCCAGCCCTATGCCGAACAACTGGACACTGTGGTGGCCGGACATCCTCTGAAACTCTTCATTCCCCATCATGCGACACCTCGTCTGCGCGTGGGACAGCCCAACGAAAAGACCCTACAGGCCGTGATGGGTTTTCAGGCCGCTGACATCCGGGCCGATAACTACGAGATTCTCGGAGATTTCGTACTCGCGGGAGAACAAATGACGAAAGGTTCATCCAAGGCGGGGTTCTGCGCCATCGTGGATGGGAAAGCCACGGTCGGTGTAAGCAGGAACACTCCCCTGCTGGTCGAAGCCGTCGCCAGGGGCGGCTACTTTTTCAGGCAGTATCCCTTGGTTGATAATGGAACTCCCGTCGAGAACAAACCCAAGAACAAAACCGTCCGGAAAGCCCTATGCTCTAGGGGCGGTCAGGTATTCGTGGCTTTCAGCGGCCTCGAGGAAACCCTGACCGACTTCGCGCGAGTATTGGCGGACTTTGGGATAGACAATGCCATCTATTTGGTTGGGAGTGAGGCATCTTTCGGATGGGCCGTCGACTCTGATGGCTACAGAGAGCGGTTCGGGAATATCGATCTCCGGCCGGAATACAAGAACGAGAATTATATCATTTGGGATTAATTCACTATTCATTGGCCATATCTTCCCGAATAACACACTGCAGCCTGATACGTATCATCCCGCTTGCATTTCCTATTATCCTAGCCGTTCAAGCTATTGGCCAGAATACTATTCTGGCAATAGCAACGGCCATGATAACTCAAGTTTTGCAAATGAAATAAATACAAAAATGCAGTTATCCTGGTGCTTACTGAGAAGCAGCACTTGCTGCACTTATGAAAGCATTCACCAAGCCCTCTAAAGATTTGAATTGTCTAGACTGCAACCCACTGACACTACTATAATCGATTACATAGTGATCAAATGACCCGTCGGGTTTATAAACGATATTATACGCAACAAATGTCACCCTATCTTTCAACCAAAACTTTCCCGGGTCATAATGTGTCTTATAACCAGAAAGCATACTCATGTTTTTTAACCCGCCGGAAGGGGCAGTGGTTCTGCTGTCGTCGATTTCAGGAAACTTGGAATTAGACGATGAGCGGGATGAAGAATATGAGGATGAGTTCTTGAAACTGTGGCCAATTATTGAAGCTGCGGCAACCACAACCGCTGCTGCCGTAGCTGCGGCTATGATTTGAGCATTATATCGCCGCTGCCTTTCTTGTAACTCTCTATCCAAGTATTGCAGAATACACCCCCTTTATGCATCTCAAACACTTGTGAATTGTCACTTAATGGCTCTTCTTTATATTCGCCACCATTGAGAAATGTGTATCGTGACCAATGTCGGCAATTATACTTTCTTATTCCCAGATTATCTTCTCCAAACAATCGGTCAGTTATCATATGCAGGAAATCTGATTATCATCAAATGGCAAGAGATGATTACTGATTTACCGATTCTTGCTGATAACTGAAACACTCTTTCTCCCATCAAAACCCTGAGTACCACCTCAGAGTACCATTCACCCACTTTTCGCCCGAAATCCCCCCAAATCTTCCACGCTACACCTCATAATCCCGCGTTCAACGCCCTCCATTGCGTAATTTGCATCCGGACGCAGAGTCCGCAAAAGAACGTTGAACATGAGACATTACGAATTCAAGGAAGAAGAGATCCCCTACGCCGTCCTCGAGGAGTTCGGGCTCTCCCAGGAAATGATCGAGGACCTCTCGACCGGCGCCTACGAGGACATCCTCCG
>JAEEGK010018568.1_pt1 | contig 15028 bp, 6 predicted proteins | sample 8958771 | NCBI WGS metagenome assembly JAEEGK01 (sample SAMN16246547, study PRJNA631951) | gut metagenome | biome: gut microbiome; feature: rumen; material: SC-attached | host: Bos | place: Iran: Karaj | collected 2018-10 | reverse complement strand
ATCAGAAATACCTCTTCATATTCGAGTCCTTTGGATGAATGAATCGTCGAAAGAATAAAGTTGGCATTATAATCGGTTGTGCCGTCTTTAAGCATGTTATAAAGATATCCGACTCTTTTTTCAAAGCTTTCAATGTTCTTTTCCCTGTAAGCAAGCATGGAAAGAATGAAAATCTTATTCGGATCCATTCCGTTTCTTTCCATGTATTCACCGTATCCCATGAATTTAACAATTCTGAATATTGCTTTATCCGGGCTCTCTTTTAACATATGTGCAAGATGCGTTGCGGCAGCATTACATTTACCGACAACCATTCCGGAAACTCCCGGAACATATCTTGCTGTATCCAATACCGGAGCCTTTTGCCTTTTGCTTAAGGTAACCATCTGCTCGGCCTGATTCTTTTTTAGATATGTCTGGAATTTGTAATAAACCTTCATGAAAAGATCTGCGTCATAAGGATTTCTAGCAAATCTCATAATGTTGAATACATCCTGCACAACACGGTGTGTAAAGAATGTCATTTCAAGGCCTTTAATACGATATGACATATTATTTCTGTCAAGCAGATCAACAAGCGGAATACAGCTTTCATTCAAGCGATACAGCACCGCGGTTTCGTGATTGCAATCCTGCGCAACTTTTACAAGATAATTATACTGATTGCTTCTTCCTTTAAGTTCCACATATCTGATATCGCTTCCTTCAGGTCTTACTGCTTCCATAGTCTTTTTATGGCGATAAACATTTTTTTGTATGAACGTATCCGCAACATTAACTATCTTTGCATTTGAACGGTAATTCTTGCTCATTACAAGAACCCGAGCATTATTATGCACTTTTTCAAAATCAAGCAAAGCTTCGGGATATGCTGCTCTGAAACCATATATACTCTGATCTTCATCGCCTACCATAAACAGATTTCCGTTCATTCCCGCAAGAAGACTGATTATCTTATGCTGAATCTTTGACGTATCCTGAGCTTCATCAACACATATATACTGGAACTGTCTTCTGTAATCTTCCAACAGTTCTTTATCGGTACGAAGCATTCTGTATGCATACACCATCTGATCATCGTAGTCCATCAGGCGGTTATCTTTAAGGTATTGATTATAGACATCGTAAACCTGCAAAAGAGGAATATCTTCTCTTTCGCCTATCTCTTTTATCTCGTCTTCCTCAAGAAGCATATTTTTACAATATGTTATCCATGTTTTTACTGTTCTGACATCGCTTTCGGTAGGATATTCAGAAAGCATTTTCGAAAGAATATCCGTAATAATACGGTTCGCCTCTTTTTCATCCGTCAAAAGTTCAAAAGAGGGTTTGCCTATCTTTTTCCCATATGCCTGGATAACTTTAGCACAGATACCGTTTATCGTTCTGAATTCAACTTCCGATGCGAGTTCATCCCCAAATATGGATGCAAAACGTTGTCCCATGTCTTTGGTAGCAGCTATTGTATATGTTAATACCAGGATATTTTCCGGAGCTATTCTGCGACAAAGAATCATGTATCCGATACGGGTAACAAGTACAGTCGTTTTTCCGCTTCCGGGAACAGCAAGAAGAAGAACCGGTCCATCAACCGATTCTACTGCCTGTAATTGTTGTTCGTTTAAATGTCTCCCGTATTGGGATATGAATTCACTTGAGTCCATATTATCGTTAATCTTTTGCAAATAGTTCTTTCATTATCTGCTTATCAATACCAAATACTCAATAACTTGTTCCTTGATGCTTTCAACAACTTCTTCCTCATAAAGATTGCATGGCACATCTATCGCAAGATAATGTCTTGAATTATATGGAATTCTCCTTGTTGCCGGAATGATATCTGTATTTTCCTGAATCTTTTTTGTCGGTTTCCAATCAGTATCTCTGAAACTAATCCAATATGGTGTGTCAGCATATCTATCATCTGCCCAAAAATCTAGATCAAATCTCAAATCAACTCCATATTGATTTAAAATCATAAATCGTTTATACCCATGTCTATGTGCTGTAGCTTTTAATCCCTTTAAATTTAATTCTACCCTCTCATCAGCCCCCAAAGCATCTACTACTCGGTCTAAAATATACATAAATTGCTCATATCTTTTAGCGTGAATAGCTCCCAGGTCTTCCTCCTTAAACGGAATAAACGAATTGCTGGCTATCATCTCGCAGTAACCTTTTAGCTGCTCTATATCCGCAAGACTATCCTTGGAAACTGAATTAGCCGTCTGAGTTAAAATTTGGATTATTTCCTCCCAACTCAGAAGTAACATTCTGATACCATTTACATTTGCAAGATTCGGTGAAATGATCTCAACTTTTTCTTTAGAACACTTTAACATCAACGTATCCCACAAACTAATCATTCGGTCTTTGGGACAAACAAAAACTAGACCAACTCCACTATTTTTCTTCAATCTTTTTAAATATGTAAGTGGCTGATTCGATGTTAATCCGGCATAAAACTTCATTTCACACAAGACTATTTCTTTTCCTTTCGAATCCTTTCCTGACATATCCGGACGTTCCTGTTCGTCACCTACCGATTGGCAAGTATAGGATGTTTTCTTGTCAAAACTAATTTGAAGTTTTGAAGCCAAATAGTTATTGAAGCCCTCATTCAATTCGTCATAGGAAATAAGAAGATATTGGAGCGCCATTGTAGCAACATCTTCTGCCGAACCTTTTATGTGTGAATATAAATGTCCTAATAGTGATTTTTTCATCGCATTTCCTTCTTTTCGCTTTTTGAAACCAACTATCGTTATTGCATTACTGCTCTTTATTAACGATAGAAATCATCTCTCCATCGACAATAGTTACACTTTTTAACAACTTTAACGAATCATCGAACCTGCTTACCATATTCTCGGTAACACGTTGAAAACCTAGTTGTCCCGCCAAGAACTTGTATGCTCCCATCCTATCAACAGACATATTTTCTTTTATTACCTCGTAAAGACCTGAAGCAAGTTCTCTATCACTGATATATTTTATATCTCTCTTTTCTCCAAACTCTCCGGGTATTCTAAACGGAACATCAGTCTGATCTTTAAAGTATAAAAAGCCATCTTTTCCTCTAATTATTCCGTTTAGGTTACATCTAACCATTAATTTTTCATATTCGCCTGTAACATAACTCGTTACTTTTTCTCTTCCAAACAGCCATGATATTCTTTTCAACAACCATTCTTCTGATAATGGCGATTCCACTTCCAGAACTCTTCTTAAATCATTTTGAAATGAAGTGGCCGAATATGTACTTGTGCTCAACATACTTCTTGTTCTATAAATCGGAAAAACTACGTTTTTCTCAGCAACTTCCTCGCTAAACTCCTGGCTTTCCTCGTTTTCCTCTTCCGATTCTTCGTTGCTGTTTGTTATATTAACCGCATTTCCCGCGTTAAGAGCCTCTTTGGCTGCTTCTAATAGTCTTTCCTTTTCGATAGCATTATTTTTAAACCAATCCGTCGACCAAATACGATAGAACTTCCATCCCATATTCTCGAGAATTTGCTGTCTTAATCTGTCTCTGTCTCTGGCATTCTTTGATGAATGGTATGTTGCACCATCACATTCAATAGCTAAAACATAATCCGAAGTTCCCGGTCTTTTCAATCCAATATCAATTCTGAAATTTGAACATCCCACCTGCATATCTACAGAAAAACCATTATCACGAAGAAACTCACATACTTCTTTTTCAAATTCAGAATCAAACTGTTCAAAAGTATCTACGGTTATGGTTCTCTCTAGAGCAATAGCTCCATTTTCTGCATAATCCAAGTATTCTCTTAATAACCTTGCGCCTTCAGCGGAGGTTCTTTTTAAATCAATATCCGTTGAATGAATAGAAGAAACCAGCTGAACATTCATCTTTGCTCTGGTAATGGCAACATTTAATCTTCTCTCGCCGCCAACTCTATTCAAAGGTCCGAAATTATGCATCAGTTTTCCTGTAGCATCTTTCGCGTATGCTACGCTAAAAATTATGGTATCTCTTTCATCTCCCTGTACCGTTTCCAGATTTTTAATAAAGAACGGCTCTTTCAGTGTTTTTCTGAAAAATTCCTCCTTTGAAGGATCCTCAATTCTTCTTTTTGATAACAATCGATCAATCAAATCTTGCTGCGCAACACTAAATGCAACCACTCCAAGGCTACGTTCAGGATATTTTTCGATATTTTTATATATTAAATCTACAATAAATTCTGCTTCAGCACGATTGCTACGGCTCTTATGATCAAATATTCCATCAACAAAATAATAATCAACACCTATCCATTTTTTATCCATAATTGAAGATGGAAACGTGATCAAATCATTGTCATAAAAGTTTTTGTTTGAAAACGAAATTAATTGTTCAAACTTACTACGATAATGCCATCTAAGTCTCCTTTGCGGAAATGTTGTTGAACACAAATCCAAAATAGATTCAAAATCCGTAATGTCTCCCGTTTCCTCATCATCTTCTACATCCGCACTTGCATTAAAGAAATTCGTCGGAGGCATTTGTTTAGAATCACCCACAACAATCAATTGCTTCCCTCTGTAAATTGCACCTATAGCATCCTGCGGAAAAATCTGTGATGCCTCGTCAAACACAACTGTGTCGAATCTTATAGTTTCAGGGTTAAGAAATGTACTTACACTTAAAGGAGACATCAAAAAACAAGGTTTAAGAATTTGAATTAATTCCCCTGCTTCTTCCATTAAAGCTCTAATGCCTTTCTGTTTTCTCTTCTTTTCTCCTTCTCGAAGAAGCAATGAAACCGCACTTCCGCTTGCAATCATTTCAACCGAGGGTCTCTTTGAAGAAATCTCAGATTTAATTCTCGCTTTGCTTATTTCAAACTGTGTTTTATCCTGATTTGCAAATTCTTCAACGTTCTTTTCATGTGCAATTCTGTTGAATCCATACAATGCTGGTGAAGTATGTAATACTAAATCTATCCACTGCTTATAGAAATTTCGTTTATATGAAATAACCACATCTTTGGTATCCAAATCTACTTTAATCGCTTCATCTATAAAGCTTACCAAGTCAGCGTTTTTCATTTTTGACAACAATAGATTAAACGCACACCAATTATCAATTCTGTCAAATTCGGAATCGTACACCTTTAGTTTTCTTAAAGCTATATCAAACTCCAAATTATAAATATCAAAAACAGATGCATCAAAACTATTGGCAATAAAATCTATGGAGTCTTTTCCTCGATTTTCTAAATCTTTCAGTTGATTTGCGATTTGTTTAAACTGTTGTCTAATCGTCTCATATTCTTCTAATGATTTTGTCCCAAGATTTTTACAATTGAAGTTTGCCGAACGACATGTTTTATATTTCTCCAAATCATCTGAGATCTTCGTCCAGTCTGAATGAACTCCTTTATAAGCTTTTCCCAATCCTCCCTTTATCGGTTGTTCTAACTGATTAAATTCATCAGCTTTCTCCTGAATATCCGACAGTAATTTTATTATTTGAACTGCCATCTCATATGAAGGCTTCTTCTGATCTTTTCTAACCAATCGGATTTTCTCTATAATATTTTTATAATCAGAACTAAATAATCTCGAAATTCCACTCGAGTACTGATTTACAAGTTTATTATAGGTCTCTTTCCCGTTAATCTTGGGATAAATTGAGGAATCATACTCCACCTCAATAAGATCTCTAATGGCAATAATCTCTGAACTTTTTTTCTTAAGATCATTTAATCTTTCGTATAAGAAATTAAAGTCGGATACATTATAAACATCCGGTATTAAAATATCACTGTCAGCGACGAGATCAAAAAATACAATCCAGTCCTTTAATGAACGGAAATTATCTATAGAAATTTCATAACTGTTATAAATATTTTTTTTCAGCACTAATAATGCTTCAATTATTTCTATCAATTCTCTAATTGAAGTTATTAGTTTTTCTCTGTTCTGATATGATGTATCCTGGTTGTTATAACCATACCACGCATTTTTCTTATAATTTAGTCCGATTGTCGGAACAAAATCTACATACTGTGAAAGAAGATTGATCGCAGATTTAAGATAATCTTCGCCTTTAAGTCCAATATCTTTTATAAATACATTAAAATCCGGTGCCGTTCTACACGAAGCATAAGCTTCATATAATTGAAACAGCGATAAATTTATAACATCTCTCTGGACATGCAATTCTTTCTCATATTGATCAAGTACTTTCTGATTCCTTGCCTTTGATTCCAGAATATCGTTGGCTTTAGACGATACTGTCGTTTTATTTGCTTTTAAAGTCTTACATAGCTCCGCTATAACATCTTTCTTATTCGTTTTGTGGCTATGTAACTCTAAGCAGAATTCTTCCAATCCTGCCTTTTTCAATTTATCGTATACAACATTCAGCGCTGCTTGTTTTTCTGACACAAACAAAACTTTTTTGCCATCCGAAATACATTCAGCAATTATATTTGTAATAGTCTGAGATTTACCAGTTCCCGGAGGTCCCTGTAAAACAAAACTTTTTCCAGCCTTTGCCATTTGGATAGCTTCAAGCTGACTGGAATCAGCATCCACAACATTATGAAGTTCTATAAGAGGATTTTCCACGCGATGTTCTTGTTCATAATCATAGATTACTTCACCCGACTCCACAGGTTCTCCCAAAAGTAATCTAACATTATCTTTCTGAAGTATTTCATCTTTGTTATCCTGCAAATCTTTATACATATTCAATTTAAGGAAAGAGAAAATACCTATCTTAGCATCATCGGATACAGTCCATCCTAATTTGTTTATCTTTCCTCTTATTTTGTTTAAATACTCGGATAAGCCTTCATCTTCATATTCCGGCAATTTAATTCCATATTCATTATCAAGTTTAAAAGAAAACGTCGGATTAACTACAACTTCATCTTCTGTCATTTTTATAAACCAAGGGCTTATTGAAGATTCATTAGTAAAAGTTACTGGTACTAACAAAACCGGAGCATTATACAAAATCTGTGAGTTTTCAGAGTCTTTCCAATGAATAAAGCCAAATGCTATATAAGCAACATTAACACCTGTTTCTTCCAGGTGTTCTCTTGCTTTTTTATCTATATTTTTTAAGGCTGTAATAGGATTAATATCAGGATTATACAAAAGAACCTGACTGCTCTTTTTTATACGAGGACTATATTTGCCAATATAATCCTCCTTATTCATTTTCGCTTCTCGCTTTTCGCCGCTCTCTTCTTCCTCTTCCAAATCATAATCTGAGAGCTTCGGATCATATACCTCAAAAGGAACAGAAGAGTCCACCTTACTGAAAAAATCGTCAGACGATGGTAATACAACTTCCAACGTTGATGCCTTTGTATCCTTAAAATTTATAAGATTATTTCTTTTACCGGTATCAAGGAGCATATTTGCCCACTTTTCAAGTTTTGCAGTATCCATTTATACACCCACTTTAAAACTTAATATCGTACTCTTCTTTAACTTCCATTCTGTCTTCAAATGACATTTTCCGAATATGCGGAATCAGGTAAGGATATATTTCTTTATCGTCATCATAAAGAATTGTATCCAGATGTGAAACTGTCATAGTATCGTTAGCGTTTGACAACAATTTAATCTTGCTGTATTTCGTTAAATTGCCATAATCAAATATCGTCTCTATTTGATCAAAGCTAAACGTATCATTACACCTAAGAATTAACTCATTCAAAATATTTGGATCAATCTCATATTCAGCCATTTCGGTTATTTCTTCCGCACTCATTTTCCCATCAAACACTGTCATTGCGTATTGAAATGTGTTGGCATCATCGCAATCCAACAATTCCATCAAAACAGCTGATGTTAGTTTATAACCCGTTTGTGATAAATCCGACAAGACTTTTTGTCTATAAATATCTCTTTCCAAGTCGCTTAATACGTAATTTAAGTTATCTTCTGTTAGCGTTGAATCATAAACAATTTTAACGCCTTCTTCCATCATGCTTTTTACTACATATGTCCAATCCGAATAAGAATAAAACTTATTCCACGGAATACTTTCAGATTCATTATTCGTCGGAGCAATATAAATATATTCCGCACCACAGAACATACAAAAAATCGATTCGTCTGGTATTTCTTTTTTGCAAGCCGGACATACTTTCATCTTCGTTTCCCTCCAAAATTATTACAACTGATCAAATAACTTTTCTGCTATATTTTATATTATAATCTTCCCTATCTGACATTATTACGTAGAAAAAACCTTATCAAATTCCTTCTTTGCAGCAGTATATTCAGACGCAGTAAATGCGCAAAGAAATAAATCAAATTTATAATCTGCAAAGTCATTACCAAATTTCTTATATGCTCTATAACACTGTTTTGCAGATTCTCCCGCAGGATTTTGTAAATCTCCGCCAAAAATACCGGAACTTATGAGAGGAAAGGATATACTATGATAACCATTTTTCATCATAACAACCAACGAATTATAATACGCTTCATATAATTCCTTAAATGAATTTGGAGTACTTCCGAAATCAGGTCCCACCGCATGAATTATTGCTTTAGCATTTTTTAATTTACATGCTGATGTAATAACCGCTTCGCCATCTTTTAGTGGAGTTTTATATTTAGAGCATTCTGCAGCTAATTCTTTTGATCCAGCTTTACCAAAGATAACTCCACAGATTCCTCCACCTTCCATTAGATATTTGTTGGCAGCATTTACTACAACATCAGCCTTTTGATCTGCACACGAACCATGTATTAATTCAATAGTTTGTATCATTCGCTCTCCTTCATATTTCTATGTATGTTCATCTAGCCCTATCCCGGATTTAAAAGAGTTTTCATTCTTCTTTATTTTATTAACAAAATCATTGTAATCAGCAGCCTCGGACGGAATAATCAATCCATACTTTATAAGGCTGATATCTTCTCTCGCAGCAACATTCTTGTCATAAGACACTCCTTTGTTAAGCCAAAAAATCTTCTGTGAGACTTCTCCCATTTCAGGATAAAAATAATAACCTCTTCTAGCATCAAATCTGAACATATATGCAAGAACTTGTAGATAATCTTTATTCCCAATATTGTCTACGGGTTTATACTTTGCATCAGCTATTATCCGCTTTTCTTTATTCTTTCCAATAAAGTCCGGAAAAATGGCGCCCACTTTGTATCCGTTTTTGGTGAATAAACTTTGTACTCCGCTGTTCGCTTTATTTTTGGGATGATAAAAATCTTTTTCAATTAAAGTATTAATGTATTCTTCCCAGAGCCAGGCACCGTCGAAAAGGATTCCATATACTTTTCTATTGCCAAATCCTATTTGATGGTTTTCATTTTGAAGAATTAATATACATAACCTCTGTAATGCTCTATATTCGTGATAATAGGCATGTCTAACCGCATTCTTTTTATTATCTTCTATAATCTTTTTTCTTTCTTTGAAGCTATATTTATATGTAACATCTTTTACTTCAGATATTTCGTTTTTTACACTCTCGAGCAATTTATGCCCATATGGTTTACCCTTAATAAATTCAATCGTATGACGGATTAATTCCATCAAATAATTGTCATAAGCGTATTCGCGCTGGTTATATGCTATTTTCCCCGTAAATGGAGTATTTATCTTGACCTGTCTTTGAAGATCTATCGTTCCATGTACGTTCTCGTCATTATATTCATTCCTAATATAAGTCTTATAAACACCCTTTCTCATCGCAGCTTTCAAATACTGCGGAAACAAGAATAATAACAGATTAAACATTCTATCAGCTTTATTGGCATTTGATTCAAGACTGATTACATTAGGGAAATCTAAGACATTTTCCAATAAATACTGAAAAAAGAAATCATTATCACCCGTACTAAAACGTGATGCAATGACCAATCTTTCATCGCCACAACCAAGATAACCCACAACATTGCTGGTAATATAATTATCATCTACCGATTGAAGAATCATCTGATCCTGATTGCCAGATAAATCTTCCGCCTCATAAAGCATTTTCGGAAAAACAAAAACTCCATCTTTTTCCAATTGAAGCAGTGTTTTGTTTGAAATTCTTTTTACTAAACTGGGAATCTCGCGAAAATCTTCTTTTTTTATTTTGCTATTATCCTTAATTCTCAATTAATTCCTCTTCACCATTATCAGTGGGTTTAATTATTCCATATGCTTTAGCAAAGTCGTTCATTATCTTATCTTCATCATACATTCCACGAACATAATCCTTAAGCAGCGGTTCCAAACTGTCACTCCACAATTCCTCCGGAGTCATATACTTTAACTTTTTGAAATATGCCGCACCTATTTGATAATTTTCATTTAGATCCTCAACTTTTATGATTGCATTATTAAGTGCATTCATTCTTTTAACAGCATCTTCTTTCAGCTCATCGCCCAATGATTCAAGCATTCCCTGACTGTCTTCAGCCTTGACTTCAATAAACCTAAATCTTCTTCGCATTGCAAAATCAAAGCTATCTACAGAACGGTCTATATCATTCATTGTTCCAATAATATATACATTCTCCGGAATATAGAATTTCTCATTCTTATCTTCATGCATATTGGAATACTGTGTTGAAACACTTCCATCTTTTCCTCTGTACCCAGGATCAATCGAAAAGAATAATTCACCTAAAATCTTTGAAATTTCTCCACGATTTATTTCATCGATTATAAAAATGTATTTTTTAAGTTCTTCCTGATTAACATCTTTAACTTGCGCCTTGAGATTTCTCTTTTGCATCTCCTTAAACAATGCAAATTCGTAAGAATAACCCTGTGTTGCAAACTGTTTGCCAAAGAAATTTGTAATATCACTTATTTTTTCAAAATCTCTTCCTGCTGCAATAATCTTCTTTAGCTCATTAATACTGATATTTAATTCCTTTATTGAAACATTATTGGGAATATACAACTTGATCGTTTTATCACTCACATCAGTAATATAAAATGAATTGCCGGATACCGTCTTAAATTCTTCCTTCTCAAATTCAATTGTTTTTAAGAACTCTGAAATAACCTCTTGTGCGGATGCTTCTTTTACCAATTCATCCTGATTTTTAGTTGCATCTTCATAATTCTTAATCGCTCTTTTAACAAAACTGGTAAAAATACCATCTTTTAATTCAAAACCCATGGATCCGTCTTCATTCATTACGGGACGTAATCCCTCAACAAAATCAGAATAATCGTAACTCGGATGAAACTGAACAAATTCAATTTGTGACTTTTGCTCTTCGTTTAATGATTCGTAATTATCATAAAGGCCATCACTGACTATATCAGCCGCTATTTCACGAGCTAAATAGGTTTTCCCTGTTCCGGGAGCACCTCTAAATATAATATTCTTTGATTGAAGAAGAACATTTGAATATTCATTTCTATATCCTTTAGTCTTTTCTTCTTCCTTTATTATCTCTTCGGTATCCTTATCCTTTTGATTTTCTGCATCACTCTTATCACGATAAACAAGAATAAATTGATCCCCGGGTTCGCCGAATCTTTTTAGACATTCTTGTACAAAAACAAAAGTTGAAAAAACATTCCAACTGTACATTACAAATCTAAACCCTTTTTCAGATTTATAGATTAAGTACTCATATGATTTATTATTTCTCGCCTTTTGCAATTCTTCTGGTGTGTTATATATACCATAAATCATCGGTGAGCTTGATGAATATCTGCATACGGGAAAGTTTTCTCTCTCATATTGATTTAGGGCAAGAAGATTATCTTCAAATATTTGGCACGCTAGGCGAGGTAATGTTTGGTTGCTGATTTTATTTTCGCTTTTATAATAATTTCGCTTAATAATAGTTCCGTCAGCCTTTTTAAAATATGCATCTAGCGGTCTGTAATTATCACCTAATCCCAACTCATCGCTTCTAAATCTTTCATCTGTAGAAACTATGCTATCTGCTGTTATAGTAATCTCATATTTAAGTTCATTTTTCATAACAATCATATACCCCCTGCTTTGAAGATAATTCTTTGCCTCAACCGCATTATAATCTCCATATTTTACTTCTTCGCCGGTTGATAATTTTGTGGCAACAGCAATAACATACTTCGGCGGATACTTTTTCCCGTTATCCGTCACAAGATCATACACAGTACTTTTATTTGAATCAGGAATTCCGTTCACATCAATATAAGCTATCGCTTTATTTATGTCATCATTCGTAATATTAGGTATTGCCATAAAAACTCCTTACAATAACGAAACAAATTAATTATCCTTTTTATTCCTCATCTCTCGATATATTATTCCGGCTAAAGCAGACATGATTGCCTCATATTTAGTTTTATCTTCAAATAAAGCTGTATAACTTTCTTGGGATTCCTGGTATCCCTCCATTGCAGCTTCGCTAAATGCAGAAGGGAATATACTTTCTGTAAAAATCTTCGGTTCGGATGTTTTTGCCGATGACAGAAGTTTTTCATTTTTAGCTAATTTATCATGCAATGCTCCAAGCATGACCCTGTCGCCTTCAGAGAACTTTCCTTTATACTTCTCATTAATCTTTTCAAGTATTTCATCTAAGGTACTTCTTTTTTGCTTTCCCTGGGCACCCTTCTGTGTTGCATATTCCCAGCCACCGGGAACTTCTTCCAATTGAATCGCTCCTTCAAAAGTCTTTTGAAGTTTATAATATTCCAACTTCAATTTGCCTTCCAAATCGATTATTTCAACTTTTTCTCCCGGTATCAAAGGAAGCAAATAGCTTAAGAACAAATACTCTTCATGCATCTCTCTATCAAACATTCTTACAACCTGAGATACATAATTATATGTTCTGACTAAGCTTCTGCACTGTCTTCTGAACTGATATCTTTCTTCGGGATTCTTGTCATTATATCTGTCAGCAACAGGTTTGAGAGCACTTGTCATCTTACCCATGCTAACAGCATCCTGCTTACCGGGCTGATTCCAAACCTTGATGAACGCTTTTATATCTTCATCGTTATAAATTGCATAATCGCGAAGTTCCCGTTGCGTTTGATACATCAAATCAACATTTACTTCCTGTAATAATATAGTTTCCTGGTAAAACGGCTGGAACGCATCCAAGATTTCTTCTTTTTTGTTTACGAAATCCAATACAAATGTATCCGATTTGCCGGCACATGTACGATTTAACCTCGATAATGTCTGAACCGCTTTTACTCCCTTTAATTTCTTATCAACAATCATTGTATGAAGAAGCGGTTCATCAAAACCGGTCTGATACTTTTCAGCAACAACCAATACATTGAAATTGTCATGGAACTCGTCTTTCGTTTGGGATTCTGAAATATGACTTCCGTCTTTTCTTACGTTTAAACTTGATTCTGTGTATTCGTTCTCACCGTCCATAACAGATCCTGAGAATGCAGTTAATACATCCATATCAGAATAGCCTTTTTCATCTATATAACGCTTAATCTCATGGAAGTATCTAACTGCAGCAAGACGAGAATCGGTTACAACCATCATTTTTCCTTTTCCGCCTATTTTATTTCTTGTAGTATCACGGAATGTTTCGACAATGATTGCAGACTTCTGACTAATATTGTAAGGATGTAGTTTTTCATACTTCTTAATAATCTTTGTGGCTCTGCTCTCAGGTAGTTCAGGATTCTCCGGAGTATTCTTAGCAATCTTAAAGCATGTGTCATATGTCATGTAATTCTGTAATACATCAAGAATAAATCCTTCTTCTATAGCCTGTCTCATTGAATAAATGTGGAATGGAACATATGGTCCTTCCGGAGTAGGAATTCCGAACATCTCCAATGTTTGAGCCTTTGGAGTCGCTGTAAACGCAAAGAATGAAAGATTCGGATGTTTTCCATGTGAAATCATCTCCTGAACAATCTTATCGTCCTTATCAATTTCGTCTTCTGCTTTTCCTTCGATTTCCGCATATTCACGAAGTGCCTCTTCTTTATCTGCAAGAGCAGTCTTTAATTTGATAGCTGAACTTCCTGTCTGAGATGAGTGTGCTTCATCAACGATAATTGCAAAATTTCTTCCCTTAACGCTGTCTACTTCTTGATAAATAACCGGGAATTTTTGTAATGTTGTAACAATAATACGAACACCGTCATTTATCGCATCCCTAAGGTTTTTAGAGTTTTTCTTTTCATCGATTGTTTCCACCACACCCAAAGTATGATCAAATCCGGATATGGTATCTTGTAACTGTCTGTCGAGAACAGTACGGTCGGTTACAACTATTACACTACTAAAAATAGCCTCATTATCCTCATTATGTAATGAAGCAAGGCGATATGCGGTCCACGCTATAGAATTTGATTTACCGGATCCGGCACTATGCTGAATAAGATAATTCTTTCCGGCTCCAACCTCTGAAACATCATCTATAAGTTTTCTGACAACATCCAACTGATGATAACGAGGAAATACAATAGTCTTTTTTTTATTTACCTGTTCCTCGCCGTTCGCCAATAATTTCTTTTCTTCAGTTACCTGTAAATGGATAAACTTCTGAAGAATATCTATCATACTGTCTTTTTGGAAAACATCTTCCCAAAGGTATGCTGTAGGATAGCCGTTAGGATTCTGGGGATTGCCTTTTCCTCCATCTTTTCCGGCGCCATTACTTCCCTGGTTAAAAGGCAAAAAGAATGTATCTTTTCCCGCAAGTTTTGTTGCCATCCATACTTCTAATTGATCAACACAGAAAAAACCTAAAATACGCTTATTAAACTGGAAACAGATTTCTCTGGGATCTCTATCATACATCCACTGTCTTTTGGCATTATCAACATTCTGTCCGGTATACTGATTTTTTAATTCAAAAGCAAATACCGGAATACCGTTTACTGCAATCACCATATCAACAGAATTGGACGTATCTTTGGAATAATACCACTGTCGATTAACGGTGATTTCATTACTTTTGTACTGTTTCATCGCGGTCTCATTTAAAGTTGACTCAGGTTTGAAATAACATACTTTAAAAGGCACTCCACGATGTTTGAAACCGTGTCTGAGAACATAAATAAGTCCATCCATATCACAGGCCGTATTAAATGCAA
>JAEEGK010018567.1_pt1 | contig 15028 bp, 14 predicted proteins | sample 8958771 | NCBI WGS metagenome assembly JAEEGK01 (sample SAMN16246547, study PRJNA631951) | gut metagenome | biome: gut microbiome; feature: rumen; material: SC-attached | host: Bos | place: Iran: Karaj | collected 2018-10 | reverse complement strand
ATATGATCATGGCACTTAAAGATTCGATTCTGCCATATCCGTAAGGGTGCTTTTTGTCGGGAGCTTTGCCGGCAAGCGCTGTTCCTATTATGGTGATGACTGATGAGAGGGCATCGCTTAAGTTGTTGACTGCATCAAGAACGATGGCGATGGAGCCTGATATCATGCCTACTATCATTTTAAAACCGGCCAGAAGTATGTTTACCACAATGCCGATTATGCTGGTTCTGATGATGACTCTGCCTCTTGTAACTATCTTCGAATCTGCCATTTTTCTTTTACCTCACAATTGTTTTTCTGTTTATGAATTGTACCATAGATTTGGATGGGTCATACCACAATAATACAAAAATATGATAAAATTAATAGAGTATGGGCGTATTTTTCTTATTTTGAGGGGCAAAAATGAAAAAGAGCATCACAGCAGGTCTTTTAACCTTTATTGCAGCACTGGCCATCACAACAGTCATCGCAATTGTATATATTACAAGTGCAGCAGGCAACAGAAGGGAAAGGGCTGAGTTTATTGCGGAATCTGTTGCGGACAGAATAGAAGCTGAGATCCAGAGGCGTGATTACATTACCCGAATGCTGGAGATTGAAGTTTCCAGCAGTAAGGACGGAATCACCCCTGAGAAGTTTGCTATTACCGCCGATGAAGTATTCAACGACTACATGGATATCGTTGACATCACTTTGGCACCGGGAGGTATCGTCAGCTACAAATATCCGCTGGACAACGGAATTGCAGAGAGGGAAGATCTCTTTTCAGACGGCGTTGACGGCATCTATGCGGATTACAGCAAGATGAGCGGACTCGGAATAATCATGGCGCCGGTGACATTATCCGACGGAAGCTACGGCATCATACTCAGAAGACCTATCTATATGGGCGAAGTATCAGAAGAAAACTTCTGGGGATTTGCTTCAGTTAAACTCAATCTCTCAAACTTTTTGTCCGATGTAAATATAAGAGCTCTGGTTGACGAAGGTTACGAATACAAGCTTATCGGTGATAACCCTATCACCGGCGAGAACCGTATGATCATGGAGTATTCTGAAAAAGAGCTGGCATCTCCCGTATCGTCAATGATAAATACGGTAGGTGGTGGCTATTGGACACTTCTTATTTCTCCGATAAGCAGCTGGATGAATCTCTATGAGATAATAGGTGCTCTGGCAATCGCCATTGTTATCAGTGTCCTTGCGGCTTTGGCAGCAGCAGCTTATGTTTCGATGAAGGCATATTCCAAGGAACTTGAAGTTCTCTCCTACAGAGATGCCCTGACTAACATCAACAACAACAGAAGTTATCAGGAGCACATGGAAGAGCTCAGCAAAAAGAAGCTTCCCTACGGCCTTATATTTATGGATCTCAATGACTTTAAACAGGTCAATGATACCTATGGCCATGAAGCCGGAGATACGCTTCTTAACATCGTTGCCAAGAGACTTCAGAACAGTATAAGAGAGAAGGATAAGGCTTTCCGTATCGGTGGTGATGAGTTCGTTGTAGTTATCCACGGAACTCATGACAAGCAGTTCTATGAGGGTGTTATAGAAAGAATGCGTCATAATGTGGCAAGGGATGTAACCCTAAATAACGGTATCATCCTTAAGGTGTCCATTAGTGCCGGATTTGCACGCTGTCCTGAGGACGGAGCTAAGTTCGAGGACGTTGTAAAGAAGGCGGATGACGCGATGTACCATAACAAGAGAGCCTTCAAGGCTCAGAGAAATGGTGGCAGCAGAGCGGGGGATGCGCCATCGGGAAGATGATTAAGCGGAGAGAGGTAAAATGGCGGGAGGAAATTTTGACACAATCAACAGAATCTTCGACACCTTTGCGGTAACTTCAAGAAGCCGCTATGTCTATGTATATGACATGGAAAAGAATGTGTCCAGGTGGTCTGCAAATGCAGTTGATTATTTTGGTTTAACCGGGGAGTATATCTACAATGCAAGTTCGGTATGGGAGATACGCATCCATCCCGACGATATAGACAAGTACAAGGAGTACATTAATGCCGCTTTTTCCGGCCAGAAAGTTGATCCCAACTTCGAGTACAGAGCCAGGAACAAGAACGGCGAATATGTAATCTGCTCTGCAAGGGGCGTTGTGATAAAAGACTATGTCGGAAGGCCTGTCTTTTACGCATGCTCTATCATAAATAAAGGTATCGTTGATAACAACGATCCGATAACTCTTTTGCCAAATCAGTATGAGATGCTTAACTACATGAGGCAGCTTAAGGCTCAGATGAAAGAGTATATGGTCCTTATGATCAATTACATTGATTTTGGTGGCATCAACAGAAGATACGGCTATACCATGGGTAATACCATTTTAAGAGCAACAGCCCAGAGGCTTGTTGATGAGGGTGGGAACCTCGGAAGAGCCTTCAGGGGCGATGGAACTACCCTTGCTTTCATTTCGGATTCCATGAATATCGAGGAGATCAAGAAATTCTACGGGCGCATGAGAACCTACGCCAGGGAATCTCTTATGGTTGATGATAAGAAAGTGGGAGCAGAGCTTGCAGGTGGCGTTATCGTCTCAACAGATCACAACGTAGATGAGCATTCCATCTACACCAGCGCCAAGTACGCTCTTGATTATTCCAAGACCCAGAAGCACGGCAATCTCATTATTTTCCACAACGATGCACTGGATAACAACAAGAGCAGCATTGAGCTCGTAGATGCAGTCAGAAACAGCGTTTTAAATAAATTTGAAGGGTTCCACCTTGAGTATCAGCCAAGAGTATCCTCTGTGGGCGGCAAACTTGTCGGAATGGAAGTCTTTGTAAGATGGAGTAAGGAGCCTTACGGAGAGGTGCTTCCTTCTGAATTTGTGCCCTGGCTTGAGCAGGACCCGGTGTTCTATTCGCTGGGTAACTGGATTTTGGAGAAGGCACTCACGGACGCCCTTGAGATCAGGAAGAACAACAAGGATTTCTATGTCAGCGTAAACCTTGCATTCATGCAGCTTGAGAGATCAGAGTTCAGAACAACTCTCCTTGATATCCTGAGAAAGACAGGTTACCCTGCAACAGGTATCTGCCTTGAGATGAGCCAGTCCAGCAGCAGACAGCTCTCCATGGAGCACTTAAAGAGCCAGATCGAGTTCATGAAGTCCTGTGGTATCAAGATAGGAGTTGATTGTTCGAGCTTTGCTGCTCTTGATATGGTAAAGAGCCTTCCTGTTGATATCGTGAACCTCTCACCTGCACTGACGGGAGTGGTTGCAGACAATCTTACTGTCAAATACATGATCGAAGCCATCACCTCTTTTACCCACAGACTGGGTATCAGAACGTGCTTTTCCGGTATAGAGGATCAGGCGACGGATGCGATTGCAAGGCAGTACCCTGTATCTGAACTTATGGGCTACTACTATGGAAGACCTTGCAGAATAGAAGATTTTAAGAAACTTGAGCTGCTTGGACAGTAACTGCGTCCTTCAGCCCGGAGGAATAGATGAGCAAGTTGTTTCGTTTCGTACAAGATGATGATGTGCTTAAGTCTTTTGAGGAGTTCAAGAATTCCGTGCTCCTTGAAAGGCCTGTAGTTATTGCGCGCAACGGGGACTATACGCTCTTTCTTCGCAGGGTATCAGACGATGAGCTTGAGCTTACAACCGAGAACACCAAGAAGAGCCAGATCACTGCCAGCAGGACCTATGTGGTCTCTGATACGACAAAAGAGCTTGTGGCAAGAGGCACAAGGCATGCCTGCCAGAAGATGTCCGAACTCTCTGATGAGGACGTAAACAGGAAAAGGCTTCAGATCTGGAAATGGTACATCATGGACTGGCAGCAGAAATATAAAACCAGCTCAAAAGAGCTTCTTGAAAAAGAGCTTCACTGGCGGGAAGATGCCAGTGACAGCATGCAGGATATCCTGGATATGGAGTCCTTCCTCCACGGAGATTACCTAAACCTTGGAAATACTCTATCTCTCATAGACAAATATCTGGCTGACGATGAGAAACACAAGGAGGAATTTCGGAAGTTTGCCATCGAGGATATCATGGAGATGACAAGCGAAGATACCAAGGACAGGTCCCTTGCCGAAGCGGAGCAAAAGAGGCAGGAGGACGGTGTTAAGAAGCACACCTACAGATTCACCGTCAGCGTGGAAGCAAGCGATAAAGAGCACGCAAGAGCAGCACTGCTGCGGTATCTGGCAGGAGACGACCGAATAAAGGTGCAGAAATAATAAAAAAAGTCTAAACCACTTTATAAACTTTTAATGGTTTAACGTAAAAAAGTGTGGCTTATTCTCTATCTTTTAGGGGGTATAAGAGATATAATGTACCCATTAAATGAAATTTTATTGTGAAAAGTTAAGGGTTGAGGGGCCTTTTTATTTCACCGGTCATTTCATTTAAAATCATATTTCTTATGAGATGGAGGAATTGAATATGAGACGTTCCGCAAAGAGCAGACACAAAGTTAGCCAGAGCAGCATCGCAATCATGGCAGACGCAATCAAGGCAAAGGAGCAGAACCTTTCATACGGCAAGTTCAAGGCGCTAGACCTTCTTGGAGCCGGAAGTATGGTGGATGAAGACGAGACATCAGAGTATGCAGTACACAGCTCAACACTGGTTCGCAAAACTGTACACGCTGAGGAAAAGAAAGCAGTTGCTTACGTTAAGGTAAGAGCAGTATAAACCTTAAGAGCACAACTGAATATAGAATAAAAACGGGAAGGACCTTTAAAAGGTACCTTCCCTTATTTTTGCTTGTTTTATTTTGAGAGCTTGCTCTCTCTGTAGATGATATCTGTTCTTGCAGGGCCGTTACTTACCATTGTGATAGGATAGCCGATGTGCTCTTCGATGAACTCGATGTACTTTCTGCAGTTCTCAGGGAGATCTTCGTAGTTCTTGATTCCTCTGATGTCGCATTTCCATCCGGGAAGAGTTTCAAACACGGGCTTTGCCTTGTCAAGGAGGTGAGTTACAGGGAACTCTGTTGTAACCTCTCCGTCAATGTCGTAGCCAACGCATACAGGAATCTCATCGAGGTATCCTAAAACGTCAAGTACTGTGAAGGCAACATCTGTTGTGCCCTGAAGTCTGCAGCCGTACTTACTTGCTACGCAGTCATACCAGCCAACTCTTCTGGGACGACCGGTTGTTGCGCCGTACTCGCCGCCGTCACCACCGCGTCTTCTGAGTTCTTCAGCTTCATCACCAAAGAGCTCTGATACGAATGCACCTGCTCCTACAGCTGATGAATAAGCCTTGGATACAGTAACGATCTGCTTGATCTCATAAGGTGGAATACCTGCGCCGATCGCACCGTATGCTGCAAGAGGTGAAGAACTTGTAACCATAGGATAGATTCCGTGGTCGGGATCCTTCATGGTTCCGAGCTGACCCTCGAGGAGGATTGTCTTTCCTTCCTTGATTGCTTCATCAAGATAAAGAGATACATTTCCAACATACTCTTTAACCTGTTCTCTCCATTCCACGATCTGATTAAAGAGAGCTTCCTGATCGATAGGATCTGAGTGGTAGAGATTAACAAGAAGTACATCCTTGATCTCAGCGATCCTTGCGATCTTCTCTTTGATAACATCATCGTCCTGGAAGAACTCGTTTATCTGCCAGCCGATCTTAGCAAACTTATCTGAATAGAAGGGAGCGATACCTGACTTGGTTGAGCCAAAGCTCTTGCCTGCAAGTCTTGCCTCCTCAAGTGTATCGAAGAGTACGTGATAGGGCATCATGACCTGTACTCTGTCAGAGATCATGATCTGTGGCATCGGAACGCCCTTTGATGTGATCTCATTAAGCTCTTTCATGAACTTTGTGATATCAAAGGCAACACCGTTACCGATGATATTCATAATGTGCTGGTGGAAAACGCCTGAGGGCATTGTGTGAAGTGCAAATTTGCCATAGTCGTTTACAATTGTGTGTCCAGCATTGGCACCACCTTGGAAACGGATAACAACGTCCGCCTTGTCCGCGAGGGTATCTGTGATCTTACCTTTTCCCTCGTCTCCCCAGTTGGCACCTACAACAGCTTTTACCATAATAGAAAGCCTCCTCATTACTTATATAGAAACTATGTTTCAAACCACATATAAATATATCCTATTAACGCGCAGAAGTAAAACGAAAGTTGCAAAAGTGACTGAAATGTTTATGTTTTTTCTTTATTTTATAAATATTTATACAATATTAAGATTCATTTGACGTAATATCGTTTAAAATATAAGGTACAGATTGTTTACAATGTCGATTCTATATTTCCAGGAGGGTGTTATGGCTAATACTGATCCAAAAACCAAGGAATTTGGCGGAAGTGAGTTTAAAAGGCTTCCTGTTTCTGACAAATTTAAGAAGGTATTTAACAAGTTTAGGAACAACCTCATCATCATCTTAGCAGTTGTCCTTATAATCGATCTGTCTGCTGTCGTGAACCTCAGAAATATCTATTCGATATACTATGAGCAGAACTCACAGCAGGGAGAAATAAGGATCACTATCCAGGCTTTGGCGAAGTATTATCTATGGGCAATGAACGCCATAGATGAGGCTGACAGAGAAGAACAGCTTGCCGGTGCTCAGGAAAAGATCGATGAGATGAATGACGGTCTTACAACCCTCAGTAAGGTATATAACGGTGATCTCTCCACAGCCTATGCCCATGTTAAGGATATAGACGATGCCGATGAAAATCTTAAAACCCTTATGAGCTCGGGCGCCTCCCGGGAAGAGGTTTATTCCTACTATGTCGGCACGGTAAACGAAGCCATAAAGGTAGTTGTAAAGGATTTTAAGGAGATAGGTCTTTCTGCCAAGGCGCAGGCCAGGAATGCTTTTTATGGATCGGTAGTAATGGTAAGCGTTATGACACTTATCGCACTCTTCATAGTTGTATATGCAATTATTTACTCCAAAAAAGCCAGAGCAGCTCTTACAAAGAGCATTTTGGGACCGATAGATGCCATCTCTGTTGCTGCGGATGATATGGCAAAGGGTAAACTTGAGATAAATATTGAGACCGATTCCGAGGACGAACTTGGAAAAATGGCAGACAATCTGCAGGAGTCAACTTCTGTTATTGCAAACATCGTGACAGACATCGAGGATACATTAAGAAGAATGTCCGGCGGAGACTTTTCTTCAGGATCACAGAATGAAGACCTCTACATAGGAGACTATGAGGCAATTAAAAATGCCTTTTCCGATATTTCAGAGAACCTCTCCAGTACACTTTTGGAGGTTAAGAACTCTTCAAGCCAGGTATCCCAGGGAGCAAGCAATATGTCCCAGGGCGCATCGGATCTTGCAGAGGGTGCTACGGATCAGGCTGCAGCAGTAGAGGAGCTTACAGCTTCCGTAAATTCCATTACGGAGCAGACCAAGCAGCTGGCTGAGGTTGCCGAGAAGAGTAAAAATATGGCGACTTCCGTTATGGATAACGCAGAGCTCAGTGCCCGCAAGATGCATCTCGTTACTGATGCCATGACCAGAATAACTGAGGCTTCCGCAGAGATCGAGCAGGTAACAAACTCCATCGAAGCCATTGCCAAGCAGACATCACTCCTTGCCCTCAATGCTTCTATTGAGGCTGCAAGAGCCGGTGAGACAGGAAAAGGCTTTGCGGTTGTTGCTGACCAGATCGGTAAGCTCGCAGACCAGAGTAGTGAAGCTGCCAAGAATACACATCAGCTCATTGCAGACACAATGGATGAGATCAATAACGGTAATTCGGTTGTGGCAGAGACCACAGAGGCTCTTGATGCCATGAGAGACAGCGTAGAAGAGATCACAGCCATGATCGTTGAGACCGGAGATCTGGCAGGCCAGCAGGCTCAGAGCATGGAAGAGATCGATAAGGGAATAGAGATGATATCCAATGTTGTGCAGAACAATTCAGCTACAGCACAGGAGTCCAGCGCTGTATCCTTAGAGCTTTCGGAGCAGTCAGAGTCCCTGAACAACCTGATCGGACAATTCACAATAAACGGCTGATCAAGGTCAGCCTTTATAAGACACTAAAAGGCCCTTTGCGTATGGCCCTGCTCCTGCGCGAGGGGTTTTGTCTTATCATTGTTTACCTCCGAGTGTATAATTAAGCTTGGAGGAGACAATGATATGAATATAAGACGAGCAGAAAACAAAGATATAAAAAGAATCCTTGAGCTATTGGGGCAGGTACTTGAGATTCATGCAAACATAAGACCTGACATCTTCGTTTCGGGTACAACCAAGTACAGCGAAGATGATCTGAAAGAGATGATACTTGATGACGAGAAACCTATTTTCGTGGCAACAGATGAGAGTGACGTGGTTTTGGGTTATGCGTTCTGTCAGCTGAAAAGCCCTGCTTTTACCAGCACCATGGTTCCTCATAAATCTCTTTTCATAGATGATCTGTGCGTTGATGAAAACGCCCGCGGACAGCATATTGGGGAAAAGATATTTGAATATGTCAAAGACGAGGCCAAAAGGCTTGGCTGCTATGAAGTCACCCTAAATGTATGGAAAGGCAATGAGTCTGCAGAACATTTCTATGAAAAGATGGGAATGACCACGAAAGAAAGAATGATGGAGATTATTCTTGATGAGAGAAAGATTTAAAGACTATCTTAAAAAGCAGATTGAAACCTACCAGGGAATAGCATTTCCCATAAAGGCAAGCCCTTTGGAGCGCTTTTTTACAACCAAGGCAGACGTGATGAAGCTTCATCCCAATCCCGATGATGAGTTCACAAAACCTGAGGTAGGACCCAGCGATCGTATCATTTCGGAGTATGAGCAGTTCTTCAGAAGAAATGTTGATCTTTATAAGGAAGAACCTCTTATTATCGAGAAGATGCATCCCGACGGATATATGCTTATAAACGGTCATCACAGATGGGCTGCCTACTACACTGTGGGCAGGAGGAGAGCACCGGTTAAGCTGGTAAACCTTACTCATGACGCCGATATCAAGGAAATGCTTAATGGTGCAGTCCATGACAAGATAGTTTCTTTTGACCTGGACGAAGTTGTCTTTACAACAGGGTATGACGGCAAGCTTGAAAAGAAGCTGATGTTTCCTTTTAACCGTTTCTTTAAGGAAGATATAAGGCTCGGTATTCCGGCTCTTTTCCATTATCTGTCCAAGTATGGCTATGATATCTGGGTATTTACTGCCAAGTACTATTCCATGGACTACATCCGCAATTACTTTAAGCGCTACCATGTAAAGGTCAACGGTATTGTGACCGGTACTGAGAGGCAGAAATCCATCAGCTCGATGAGTAAGACCGATCTTGATAAGATGATCGCCGAGAAGTACAAATATACCATGCACATCGATAATGATTCTGTTGTCAGGATCAATACCGTTACAAAGGAATTCGAAGATTTTGAGATAGACAAAGAAAAGGGGAACTGGGCCGATCAGGTCATGAAGATTGTCGGAGAATTCGATGAAAAAAAGCAGGAATAATGAAGAAAAGATGAGGGTATCCTTTGATCTTGATGAAGTTCTTTTTGTGTACCCCAAGACCCATAAGACTGAGCCGGAGCTTAAGTTTCCGTTTAATAAATACTACAAGGAAAGACTGCGCCTTGGAACGCCTGAGCTGATCAATACCCTGCAGGAGCTTGGGTATGAAGTGTGGGTTTACACATCATCTTTTCGAAGCGAGAAATATATAAAGGGGCTGTTTAAGCACTACGGTGTTAAATTTGATGGTATAATCAACGGGAACAGACATCTTAATGAAGTTCAGAAGAACAGCTCGCAGCTCCTTCCGCAGAAAGTACCCAGCAGATACAGGATATCCCTTCACATCGATGATGAAGCCATCATCTGCACGCAGGGCAGAACCTTTGGGTATGAGGCCTATCAGCTGGACGGCCCTGATGATGACTGGAAGGAAAAGATAATAAAGTTTGCCGGAGAGGTAAGACACAGAAAAGAGCTCCGGGAGGGGATAAACGATGAAGACCAGGTGGACGGTAACTAAAAAGAGTGTACTGAGCATAAGCATATTTGCGTTGATACTCAGTGCTCTTATGTGCCTCAGCGGATCTTATATATTTAATCGCGCAATACAAAAAGAGTATAACGACAAGGGATATGTTATAGCGAATATCATTCTGGATGAGATAGATCACGATAAGATAGCCGAATATACCACTACCTGGAGAGGCGATGATTATTATAAAGAAATGTCGTCTTACCTAAGAGGTATGCAGCAGCACACGGGCGCGGCTTATATTTACATCATGGTTCCCTATGAAGACAGAACCATGCGCTATATCTACGATCCTGCCACCTTTATGGGGGATACGGATCCCATAGCTGCTTCCTTTGATGAGATATGGACAGCTTATAAAGAGGGAGTAAGGCCCCAGAGTTATCTTGTCAGAAAGTCCAAGAAATACGGATATTTGACTTCCAGCTGTATGCCGGTTAAGGACAGCAGCGGAAATGTGGTGGCTCTTTTATTTGTTGACACATACATGGAAGTTATTCTTTCAACACTATACAGCTATGTCTTTTACATGATAATAATAGCTCTGATACTTCTGGCTTTGTATGTTGTCTTTAGCTATATTGCTCTGAAACAGAATCTGATAGGGCCTCTTCTCGCCATAAAGAATAACGTCAGCAGCTTTGCCAAAAACAATGCGCAGCCTGATAATACTCTGGAAGCTATTAAGACCAAAGATGAGATGCAGGATCTTGCCGAAGAGATCAGCAGCATGGAAAAAGATATTGTGAATTACATTGACAGTATCAAGACCATCACAGCTGAGAAGGAGAGGATCAGTGCAGAGCTGGACGTTGCAGCCAAGATACAGTCGGATATGCTGCCCAGTGATTTTCCTCCTTTCCCGGACAGGAAAGAGTTTGATATCTATGCGACCATGGATCCCGCCAAGATAGTAGGAGGTGACTTCTACGATTTCTTTTTCCTGGATGATGATCATCTCGTAATTGTAATGGCCGATGTTTCCGGTAAGGGTATTCCGGCAGCTCTTTTCATGGTAAATGCCAAGACCAGTATCAAGAACAGGACCCTGAACGGAGGTAAGCTCTCTCCTTCACAGGTGCTCTATGATGTCAATAATCAGCTGTGCGAGGGCAATGATGCAGAACTGTTTGTAACGGTATGGCTGGGAATCCTGGAGATCTCGACAGGAAAAGTTGTGGAAGCAAATGCAGGCCACGAGCACCCGGCTGTAAGAAAGGCCGGAGGAGAGTTCGAACTTGTAAAATACAAGCATTCACCTGCGGTTGCTACGCTTCCGGGCCTTAAATTCAGAGAAAACGAGTTTACCTTAGACCCCGGAGACAGCCTCTTTATTTACACAGATGGTGTCACCGAAGCTACCAATTCCGAGGATAAGCTCTTTAAAACTGACGGACTTCTTAGAGTCCTCAACAGTGAACCCGATGCGGATGCAAGGCGCATGTGCGAGATCGTGGCTGAAGGAATCAATGAATTTGTGGGAGATGCTCCGCAGTTTGATGATATTACAATGCTTGGTTTTAAATATCTTGGCAATAAATAATTTATAGTGTATTATATTCCCTGGCATTAACGGATTTATATTTATGCGAGGAATATGTACTATATGAATGAGAAAAAAGAAACAAAAACATATAAGAGGGTGCTTGCCTGGGTTGGAATCGTTCTGCTCGTAGGCATGTACCTTCTTCTTTTATATGAAGCACTCACAGGTTCACCGGATACCTACAATGTATTTATTGGCTGCGTTGCAGCGACCATCGCTGTGCCGATACTTCTGTGGCTCCTTATCTGGGCTATCGGAGTATTTACCGGAAGACATACCGTGGCCTCTCTCGATGCCATGACCAGTAACAAGAGGCATGACAAGTACGGAAATGTAGTGCCGGATAGTGAGATCGATACTGTTGTATTTGATATAGGAAACGTGCTCACAACCTTTGCCTGGGACAAGTTCCTTGAGAACAAGGGATATGATAAAGAGATGGTAGAGAGAATGGGCAGGGCATCTGTAAACAGTGATGACTGGGTTCAGTTTGATATAGGAAACCTTACTACGCAGGAGATTGCCCAGAGATTTGCGGACAATGATCCTGAGATAGGTGATGAGCTAAGGAGTGCCTTTTCGGATATCAAAGATATCGTTATCAAGAGAGAAGAGACTATACCATGGATAAAGGCGCTTAAGGCAGCAGGCTACAGGGTACTGGTTTTATCCAATTTCAGCAAGCAGGCTCTTGAGGGCTGCAAGGATGCCATGGCTTTCCTTGACTATGTTGACGGAGGAATCCTTAGCTACAGAGATCATGTGGTTAAGCCCGATCAGGCAATATACAGGCTCCTTATGGAGAGATATGATCTTGTTCCCGAGAAAACAGTGTTTATCGATGATACACCGGCCAATATAAAGACTGCAAGAGAGCTTGGATGGCACGGCATTGACTACAAGACTTATGACCAGGTTGTGGAAGAACTTCACGGCCTTGGTGTCAGATATTGATTTATATTAAGGAGTTTATGAATGACCAACTGTAATTCATGCGGAGTACCTCTTTCAGATGAGGACGCTTTTTGCCCTAACTGCGGAGCAGCTACGGGTAAGCCCAGGATACAGGCGCCCAAGACTGTGATGGACATGGAGCCTGCTCCTGTATTTTTCAGGCCTGAATCTGTGCAGCAGCCTGTAGTGCAGCAGCCAATGGTTCAGCAGCCAATGGTTCAGCCTATGGCGCAGCCGGTTCTGACACAGGAATCAATGGATGAGTGGCAGCGCCAGGCGGCAATTAAGACAAGGAACCAGAACAGAGGATATGTCACAGCTATCAAGGTCATGCTTATAATTGCATGTATAGCCGGTGCAACAGCTTACCTGATACCTCTTTTATGGATGGTACCCATGACCGTTGTTGCATGGAAAAAGCTTGACAGAGCAGAGCCTCTTGGACTTGCATTTAAGATTTTTACCTGTATTTTTGTAAGTAAGCTCGCCGGATTTTTCATGTTCATGCTAAAGGATGACTATCCGGGGTACGTATAATATTCGGGGAAAATCATCTGTACTTTTTTTGTGGTAATTGATATAATGATTTCTGACGAATCAGTTTAGAAATGGCGCAAAGCCAGAAGGGGAGCGGTGTTCAATGGGTTTCGAAAATGACGGAAGTGTCAATGAGAACAGCGTAGAGGACATAGTTTTAAGATATCGCCCGGAGCTTGATAAGATAGTTCCGTATTTGAATTGGCTTAAGGACAATGCAAGCAATGAAGTGGCTCAGAGCTATAACAACTCTGAACTTAAGTCCATGCCATTTCCGATTTATGATTCTTCACTGCTTTCATTTGTAAAGGCAGCGCAGAATACAAACCTTATGGATCGCAACTATGTCTATGTATATTCAAGACATCGCTTAAATTCGGCCAAGGATGAGCTTTCGTTCATTCAGGATGCGCAGATCACTGATATCGATGATCTTGCAGGTATCCTGTCCAAGTACATCCTTACCGGTATGACCAAGGGTACCGTTTGGGCAGAGGGAGTCCGTAACGGTGTTCTGTACAACGTGGTCAAGAAGATGGATGAGCTTGTAAAGTTTTGGTCTGTGAAAGCCAACTGAGTTTTTTGGAGGAGAGATGGGAGAGAAGTCAGTCCAGAAGAAAAAGTACATTCTTGAGAAGGCCAGAACGGTCTTTTCCGAAAAAGGTTTCAAGAATGTAACCATGAAGGATATTGTAGACGCCTGTGAAATCAGTCGTGGGGGTCTTTATCTCTATTTCTCCAGCACAGAAGAAATATTCCTTGCAGTTCTTGCAGACGATTCCTCAGAGGATGATGAAGAGGCAGTGGTAGCAGCACTTTCCGGTGATGCATCCGCCGGCGATATGCTGGCTCTTTTCCTCAAGGAACAGAAAAAAGAAATCCTTAGAAAAAAGAATAATCTCACTGTTGCCACTTATGAGTTTTTCTCTCTTCATAAGGCACAGTCTAAAGATAATCCGCTGAAGAACCAGTTCGACACAGCGGTGCGTATTGTTGAAAAGCTTATAGAAAATGGCGTTGATAGCGGCGAATTCTATTGCGAGAACCCTGTTGGCTGTGCTCGCAATCTTATGTACGTGGTGGAAGGCCTCAAGATCGCCTCCAAGACCATCGGCGTTACAGAAGAAGCCATTGACAGAGAGCTGATGTATGTATTAGAGGGGTTAGTGCCCGATGAATTAAATAATTAATTAGTTTAAAAAGTGCTTAGTTTATTCTAAAGCACTTTTTTAATAAACAAGTAGTTGTCAGAAAGAGGAGATTTTATGAGCGCAGTAAGAAGAATTTACGTGGAAAAGAAAGCCCCCTTCGCCGGCAAGGCAAAGGAACTAAGATCTGAGATTTCCGGTTATCTGGGAATCAAGAGTGTTAGTAAGGTCAGGATATTCATCAGATATGATGTTGAGAATATATCCGATGATGTCTTTGAAAAGGCCTGCAAGACTGTATTTTCTGAGCCTCCGGTAGATATCCTTTATCGCGAGGAGATTGAGATTCCGGAAAATGCCAAAGTGTTCAGCATCGAAGCACTTCCTGGTCAGTTCGACCAGAGGGCAGATTCCGCAGAACAGTGCGTGCGCTTTATCAAGGGTGATGAGAAGCCCGTTATCAGAACCGCTGTGACATACATGCTTATCGGCGATGTTACTGATGATGAGGTCAAGAAGATCCAGGACTACACCATGAATCCGGTGGATTCCAGGATTGCTTCCGATGCCAAGCCAGAAACTCTTATAGAGAATTATGATGAGCCCGATGATGTGGTAACTCTTGAGGGCTTCAAGGACATGGAGGAAAAAGAGCTTTCAGACCTGTATAAGTCACTTGGTCTTGCCATGACCTTTAATGACTTTAAGTGGATCCAGCAGTACTTCTCATCTGATGAGCACAGAGACCCTACAATGACTGAGATCAGGGTTCTTGATACATACTGGTCTGATCACTGCCGCCACACCACCTTCGGAACTGAGCTCAAAGAGGTTGAGTTTGGAC
>JAEEGK010018564.1_pt1 | contig 15030 bp, 7 predicted proteins | sample 8958771 | NCBI WGS metagenome assembly JAEEGK01 (sample SAMN16246547, study PRJNA631951) | gut metagenome | biome: gut microbiome; feature: rumen; material: SC-attached | host: Bos | place: Iran: Karaj | collected 2018-10 | reverse complement strand
CAAATTGTAATAATATTAATATAATAATAAATTAAACTAAATATAATAATTTAAAATTTTTATTTTATTTATTTTTTATAATAATTATATGTAAAAATAAAAAAATAAATATTATTAATGATAATTATTCTTTATTTAAAATATAAAAAAATATTGATATATTAATATGGTGTTATTTTATTTCTAATATTTTAATTGATATTACTTTTTAAATAAAATATTCTTTTAATTTTATTTTTATAAATATTTTACTTTGGTTTATTATTTAAAATGTAATAAAATATAAGAAAATAAATTGTTTTTCCATCTTTTTCAAAACATTTTAATAATAAATTTTATTAATTAATTATAGTTTTAAAATAAAATCTTTATTTTTTTCTTTTCATCATTTATTTTATTTAATTATTTAAATTAAAATATATAATAATAAATTAAAAAACTAATCAAGAATATTAACTTTTATATTATTAAATAATAATAATAAATAATATTAAATTAATTATTATTTAATTATTTTTCATATTGTAAAAATTTAAATTTGAATTAAAAATATCATTTAAAAGGTATTTATATGTTTCTTTTTAATGAAAATAAAATTTTTGATAATTTTAATAACAAAAAATTAAATAAGAATTTAAATTTTGATTTATTATTAAAAAAAAACAAAATAGAATTGAAAAATATGTTTTCAGAAATTTTTGGAAAACAAATAATAAATAAAAAACCAATTTCTTTAATAAAATTTGAACATTTATTAAAAGAATATTATTTTGGTAAAAATGGTTTATTTACAGATTTAATTCCAAATTATAGAAATGAATTAAATAAAAAAGCAAAAAAAATTAAATTAAATTCAAAAAATCATCAAAATTTAAATGAAAATAAAAATAATAATAATGAAAATATTTTTAATCATACCGAAAAAGTACAAAATTTAAATTTAAAAAAATCAAATAATAAAATTAAAAATAATTCATTTAAATCTGAATCAAAATTTACTTATAAAAAAAAAGAATTGAAAAATAATTTAATTGAAACAAATAATAAAAAAAATAGGAAAAATTCTGATTTTAAAATTATTAATAATTATAATTATAAAGAAAAATATTTTTCACATAGAAATAATTATCATCAAAAATCAAAAACAAATTTTAATTTAAAATCTTTTTTAAATTTTATTTCATTTAATAATAATAATAAGAATTTTAATAAAAATAATAATAATAATAAAATTTCAAATTTTTTTATTAGTGCTTTGCCAATAAAAAATAATTATAATAATTATAATAATACAATTTCAAATTTTTTTAATAATAATAATAATTCAAATTTAAAATTAAAAAAAAATTTTTCATTTTCAAATTCAAATTCTCAAAAAACAAAATCATCTTCAAATAAAACAAATTCTTTAAATAAAAATTTTACTGAATTTAATAATGAAAATATTAAATCTTTTAATTCAAATTCAACAAAATCAACTTCAAAAAACACAGTTTCTAGTTTTCAAATAAGTAACATTAAAAATTCTTCAGAAAATAAAATTTTAAATAATGTAACAAATTTTAATTTAAAAAATGCAATTGAAAATGCAAATATTAAAAAAAATCATAAGAAAAATAATATTAATATTTATTCTATTTTAGAAGAAGATAAAAAAAAATTTATTAATGAATATTCAGTAAAAACACCTTTTATTTTAAATTCTTATATGAATTATAAAAATTCTAATAATAATAATTTAAATAATAATAATTTTAAAATTAAATCTAGAAATAATTTTATAAAAAATAAAATAGATGAAATTGAAATAAATCATAAAAATTTAAATTCGAATTTAATTACTTTAATAAATAAAAATTATTTAAAAGAAAATCATAAAGAATTTATTAATGATGAAAGAAATTCAAAAACAAATCGAGAAATTCAAAATTTAAATAAATTAACTTTTGATTTTTTAACTTATGATTCTTTATTTGAAAAACCAAAAATAATTGAAGATAAAATTATAAATAAAAATAATATTATTTTAAATACAATTAAAAAATTAAATTTTATTGATGAAAATAAAGAATTATCAAAATTAATAAAAAAAAATAATAATAATATTTTTATTAAAACTTATACAAAATCAGAACAATTAAAAATTAAATATAAAAAAATAAAAAATGAAGAAGAAAATATTAAAAATTTAAAAAATAAAATTAATATAAATTTAAATAAAATGAATTTTATTTTAAAAAAATCTCAACGATCAATAAAAAAAATCAAAAATAATTTTTAATTGAATTTTTTTATTTATTATAATAATAATAATAATATTAATTTATATTCAAAATATTAAATTTATAATTATTCGTTTATTATAAACTTAATTAATAATATTATTTATCAATAAATTCTTTTTTAAAATTTGCTAAAAATTCTTTAACAACATTTTCAGTAATAATAAAATCATTTTTAACATTTGGATTTTTTTCTTTATTTTCTTTTTCTTTATTTTTAATAAATTCTGTAAATTTTTCTAACATTTTATTATAAATTGAATATTGAACTTGTTGTTCAAAACTTAAAGAATTTAACATTTTATTTTCTCTACTTTCAATATCAGCCAATATTTTTTTATTTTCTTCACTATTAATATCTAAATCTTTATTAATTCTATCTTCTAATAAAATTCTATGTTCCCAATCACTATATAAATCTTTATTTGAAAAATATTCTAAATTTAATTCTTTATATAAATTATTACATTTTTCACAATGACATAAAATTTTTAAAAATTCTGAAAACATAAAAAATAAATCTTTTTTATTTTCTATTATTAATTCTAATGTTTTTTGAGTTTCTATATTTAATTTATAATTACATTTATTTTTTATGTTATCAATTAATTTTTCAGTTTGATCTTCAGGAGATTTTGGATCATTTGATTTTCTTTTTTTATAATTTATATGAAATTCTTTATTATCATTTTCATTATTATCATTTTCATTATTAATATTATTTTCATTATTAATATTATTTTCATCATCATTTTTTTTATCTTCTTTTTCTTCTTTTTTAACATTTTCCACATATTCATCATTAACCAAATAATTTTTAATATCATACCCTTCCAAAATTTTTTTAACCTTCCCAACACAATTCCTACATATAAAATCTCCAAATTCAGGTAGTTCCTCTTTTTTTAAATTATATATATCAGAATGTTCTTCGCAAAACCAATCTTCACATATAAAACATTGAGTCATAGTTCTTTCAGCATTATCTTCTTCATTACAAAAACAATATTTTCCTTCATAATTATGTCCATAAATATTTCCATAATTTTCATATTCTTTGTCTTTAATTAAATTACATTGAGTATTAAAATGTGAGTTTCCACAATCACATTTAACATTTCTTTTATAACCTATTTGCAATATTTCATGATCTTCATGACAATGAAAACTACAAGCTGAACAAATAACTGAATGTTTTTTTGTTTCTGAAAAACATGTCAAACAAATACTAACTTCTTGTGTTATGTATCCTTTATTATAGGTACATTTACTGTAAAGTGAGTTTTTTTTTAGTTTTTCTTGGATTAATAAAGAACGACTTAACATTTCTTGAGCTTCTGATAAAGTAATACTATCTTTTGGAAATATTTTTTCGTCTTCGATTTTTTCTACAAAATCCGAGTTTTTATTATTGTTAGAAATGTTTTTATCGTTGGCGGACATTGATATATTAAATTTATATTATGAGATAATAAATAAAGACTTAGAGGGTTTATATAATATAATTTTTAAAAAATATATTATTTAAATTATATTTATTTAAATTTATGTTAATAATTTTTTTATTATATTTTTAATTAAATATTAATAATAATAATAATAATATTTTTATTATTATTATTTTATTATTAAATACTCTTTTATTATGAAAATAATTAAATTGTCCATATTTTAATTGTTCTATCAGCAGAAGCTGAAATGATTTTATCATCTTTTTCATATATATTAATAATACTATTATTATGACCTTGTAAAACTTTTTTACATTCTAAAGTATTTGAATTAAATATTTTAACTAAATGTTCTTTTCCTCCACTTATAATATCCCCATTTTTACTTTCTTTAATAACTAAAACTTCATCATCATGTGCTTTAAACATATCAACATATTCTAAATCTATATCATATATTTTTATATAATTATCTTTTCCTCCTACTAAAATTTTATCATCACTTAATTTACAAAGACAATTTTCAATATTTTTTGTATTAACAACTTGAACACATTCTATATCTTCTAAATTCCATAATCTCAAAGTTTTATCATCACTGCAGGATAGAATATGATTTTCATCTATAATAATAATATCATTTACTTTTCCTTCATGATCTGTTAAAGAGGCAACACATTCTTTGTCATTTACGCTCCAAATTTTTATTGTTGAATCATCTGAGCATGATAATAATGTATTTTTATCAAATTTTATTAATTTATTTACTTTTTTTGTATGGCCTGATAAAATTATATCTGTTTCATATCTTTCTTTTGACCAAAATTTTATTAATCCATCGTAATTTCCTGTTATGAAATATTCTTCGTTGAAGTCTAAAAATGACCAAACTGAAGATTTATTATCTGAAATTGATTCGATTTCTGAATATTCTTTTAATATTTCTTTGTTTTGAGATTTGTATATTTTTAGTATGTGATCTGTGCTGCTTGAAACTACGTAATTAAAATCGTTGTAAAAATCTGCGCCAGACATAAATTCGGTGTAATCAAATTTGATTGTTTCGAAATTTCCTGTTTGAATAAAACCTTCTTGAAATTCCATTTTGTAATTTAAATTTAGTTTGATTTTGTTTAAATCTTCTTTAAATTCGTTCATTTTTTTTAATAAATTTTCACATAAATTTAATTTTTCTTTGTTTGGAATTAAACATAAATTTTTCAAATTTTTCATTCCTGAAATTTCATTAAAAATATTGACAGGCGTACTTTTATTTTCACATATATCATAAAATTTTTTATATGAAAAAATCATAATATCAATTAAATTATTTAAATAATTTTCATTATTATCAGAAGATTCATCAATATTTTTATCAATTTCATCTAAAGTTTTTTTCATATCATTTACAAAATTTTTTAAATTATTTTTTGAATTTTCAATTTCATCTTCAATTTTTTTTTTATTTTGATTTAATATTTTTTCAATAACATTAAATTTTTTAATAAATAAATTATTATAAGCTTTTTCTTTAAATTCATCAAAAGCAATTTGAAGATTTAATTGACCTTCTTTATGTTCACTGTCAATTTTAGAACATTCTTCGCATAATTCTTTATTACAAACAGCACAAAAATTATTACAAATTTTGTCATGTTTTGGGCACATTAAAGAATCATTATTATTTTTTTTAATTTCAAAAACTTTTTCTAATTCTTCTTTTGTTAATTCTAATTTTCCTTTATCAGTCAAAACTACACATAAAGGACAAATGAATATTATTTTTTCTTTTACGAAATTAAATTCGTTTTTTAATAATAATATACATAAACAATTTGTGCATAATTCATGTTCACATGAAAATTTATTTAAATCTTTTTTTGAAAATTTGCAATTATTACATAAATTTGATTCCATAAATAATTAATATATAAATAAAAAATTTAATATTTTTTAATTTAATTTTAATAAAAAATATTATTAAAATTAAATAAATAATTTAAAAATAAATTACGCAATAATTAATAAAAATATAAAAATGGGTTGTTGTGGACCAACATTTTCTTATCCTGAAGTTGATGAAGCAAATTCTATTGATGAATTATACAAAGAATTAAATAATAAATTAAATCAAATTCAAACTGAAATTAAAGAATTAGATGATTATTTATTAGATAAAAGTAACATTCCAAAAACTGTTGATGTTTCATATTTAAGTGATAATGAAATTAATAATAGAAAATCTTATTTAGAAAAATATGAAAAAAGTTTAGAAAATATTAATAAAATTGTTTCTGAAAATAGAGAAATGGATATTTATAAAACTAAAGATCAAATTCATTCTCTTTATGATTGTTATTATTTAAAAGATGATAGTCAAGGAAATTTAAAAAAAATCGAAGATAATATTAAAATTCTCGCTCAAAATTCGAAAACTTAAAAAAATAATTTTATTTAAAGGGTTTTTATTTAATTTTTTTATTTAAAACTATTTAAAATTTATTTTTTGTATTTTATATATTTTTTTTTGAATAATATAATTTATTATTTATTTTTTATGGATGAAAATAATCTACAAAAAAAAAGAAAAAGAATAAATAAAAAAATAAATAAATATAATAATAATTCAGAAAATAAAAATAATAACAAAAAAAAAGAAAATAAAAAACCAAAAAATATTCAAAATAAAAAAGAAGAAAAAAAAATAGAAGAAATAAATGAAGGAAAAGCACATATAAAATTAATAAATCCAAATAAAACATTTTCTGCATTTTATAATCCAGCACAAGAACTAAATCGAGATTTAACAGTAATTTCAATTTACACCTATTTTAATTTTAATAAATTTCGTAAACCAAAAGAAATAGAAAAATTAAAAGATTACAAATATAGTATAATCGAACCATTAAGTGCCACAGGTTTAAGAGGTATAAGATATATCACAGAACTCCCAAAAGATAAAATAAAATTAATAGTTAATAACGATATGGATGCGAAAGCCGTAGAATGTATAAAATCTAATATGAAATTAAATAACGTAGATGAAGATATATTTAAAGTATATCAAAAAGATGCCTCTCAATTATTATATCAAAACTTTTCATCATTTGATATAGTAGATATAGACCCCTATGGAACAGCAATACCTTTTGTAGATTCAGCTATAATGGCAGCGAAAAATAATGCAATGTTATGTTTAACTTTTACTGATACTGCTGTTTTATGTGGTAATTATCCTGAAACAACTTTATATAAATATGGTTCTATTCCTTATAAAACTTCTTCTTGTCATGAAATGGCAAAAAGAATTGTTTTGTATAGTATTAGTTCTTCTGCTAGTAAATATAAAAAGGTTATTAAACCTTTAATGTGTTATAATGCTGAGTTTTATATAAGAATATTTTTAATAATTTATGAAAGTCCTGAAGAATGTAAATCAAATTGTTTAAAATATGGCTATGTTTTTCATTGTAAACAATGTCAAAATAAAATTATTATTCCTATGGCAAAAGAAGAAGAAAATAAAATTAAAAATGGAAAAGCAAATTCTTTTGTAAAATTTAATAATATTTTATTAAATAATCCTTTATGTGAAGTATGTGAAGGAAATATGTTTATGTGTGGACCTTTTTGGATAGATAAATTATATGATGAAAATTGGCTTGAAAAATTAAAAGAAAATTTAAATTTAGATGAATTTAAATATTTAAAATATAATGATCGTATACAAAATATTATTGAAGGAATGAAAAATGAATTAACTATGAAAGATTATCCATTTTATTTTGATTATTCTTTTTTAGGAAGAGACATTACTTTAAGCACATTTAAATTAACATTATTTGAGGGTGCTCTTAATAGTTTGGGTTATAAGTTAGTTCAAAGTTATTATGATCCTAATTTATTTAAAACTGATGCATCTGCGGGTGTTTTGTATGATATATTAAAACAATATAAAAAAGAAAATACTAAAAATGAGGAGGAATATTATAAAAATATTGATAAAAATAGTTATAAATATAAAATATTAAGTAAAGAAATTAAACAAAAAGCTAAATTTATAGAATGTAAAAAGAAAAAAGGTATTAAATATCCTGAAAATCCTTTTCCAAATTGGGGACCAAAAGGAAAGGCTAAATAAAAAAAACTATAATAAATAATTATTATAATTAAGATTTTATTAAATCTTTTTAATATTTAATTTTCATATATTTTATTTTTATATAAATATTTTATTAAAAAAATGGTTTTTTTTAAATATCATATTATTACTTTTGTTTTTTTAATAAAATTATTATTTATCAAATCTATTAATGATACATTAGAATTTTATCAAGATAAAGTTATTAAATTAAATGAAAATTATTCTTTTAATATTTCATCATCTAAAATTAAAAAAAATACTCAAATTATTATAATTATAGAGTTTAATAATAATAATGTTACAATACCAAATAAAAATATTAAATTTGTTTATCATTCAGATGATGATGAAAAAGAAAGATTGAGTTTTAATTATTCAGATAATAAAATGGCTTATTTAATAACAAATTTATCTGAAAGAATGAAAAAAGAATATTATTTTATAGAATTTACTTCTTTAGGTGGAAATGATAACTTTGTTAGTTTTTTTTTATATGATAATCAAAATGAATTATTAATCCCAGAAGGTAACGAAACATTTAGTAAAAATTTTAATTTATTTGCTCTAAATATACTTATGAATTTTAAATGGAATGTTTCTACTTCAAAATATTTAAGAGCAAATTGGACATCAGAATGTGATGATATAACTTTAAAAATTAATGAATCTTCTATTACTGGAAAAAATAATTATACTATCATACAATATAATATTGAAAAACTACCATTTTATTTTAACATTACAAATAATTGTAGTGGAAAAAAATTAAAATTAAATTTGGATATAGTTTCTAATAATACTTATGATCTAAAAGAATTAATAAACAAAATTGATTTTATTTATTTTAATGATTTGTATTATTATATGAGTGTGTTATATTATGACAATAATTTAATGAATTATTTTAAATTTGAAAAAAATGATTCAGATAACTTTGAATTTAAATATATATTATCAAATAAAAATGAAAATGAATTGGTTGAAGATATTAAAAATAACAGTTTTAATAATTTTGAATATAATCAAAATTCTATTCTAGGATATAAAATAAATGAAACTGATTGTAAATATATAATTTTGAAAATAACAAATTTAAATAGTAATTATGTTAGTGAAATAAAAACTTTAAATATATACAATGAAACTGAAATAATACCTGAAGTTAATTTTACTCAAATTGATCTTACAAATCCAGGAATTTATAAAATAATATTAGATATTTCAAGCACAAATAAATATTTATTTTATATTAAAAATTATGATATTGAAATGAATATGATGAGCGGTTGTTTTAAAGATTTAAAAACAAATTTATTTTATATAGATAAAAATACAACAAATTCTAATGATTATTTTATTATTACTTTAAATAATAATAAAGATGATAATAGTATACAAATATATAATGATATCAATGATAATTATTATATTTATAATTATAATAAAACTAATATTTATAATTTTACTGGAAATTTTTCATCAAATCAAAATTTATATTTTATTAATATTTATAATGATGATAGTCAAAATAAAGTTCTTTATTCTAATGATTATGGAGAAAATATAAATATTTATTATAATTTTGGTAGTGATTTAAATTTAGAAAAATTTATTAATTTTAACTATAGTAAATTAAATTATCCAATCATTGCAGATAAAAAATTTGATTTATTATCAATAAATTGTAGTAATAGTATAAACTGTTCTTATTCAATAATATATAAAATATTATATGATAATAGTTCAATTTTAACAATAACTAGTAATAAATTATATGAATTTTTTGTTTCGAATAATCAACCTTTAAATATTTCTATTGATAATTCAAAATTTGTAGTAAATTCTTTTTTTTATGCTATATTATTAAAAAATTCAGAACTTTTATTAAATGCTTTTATTTCAATGGATAATAAAAATATTGTTCAATTAAATAATACTAATAATGAAGGTAATTCAGAAAAAATAACTGAAGGTGAATATTTATATTTAAAATCTGAAAACGGAGATAGTTTTATTACCTTGAATTTCTCTTTCCCTTATTATCAAATAAATAATTATGATGATATTGAAAAACAATTTAATTCACAATATAATTTATTTATGATTCCTGATTTACAACAAAATGAATTTATTAATCTTATAATATTTTCTGATAATAATCCAATAAATATTTTTTATGAAGAAAATGATGAATACTTATTTTGGAAAGAACCAATTAAATATTATAATAAAGGAACAAATAAAACATTTCATATAACAAATGAAACACAAAAATATATTTATATTAAAATTGAAAATATAAATAATATAAGTGATTATAAATTTCATTTCAAAAAAATGACTTATTATAATTTAAGTGATTTAGAATATGTAAATACTAATATTTCAGATTTTATAATATATGAATATAATGATGATCATTATAATACTAGTAAAATTGGAACAATAGAATTTAATTTTTTAATAGGTTATGATAAATTAAATTTATATTTATATGATAATTTAAGAGATATTCAACAAAGTTCTAATGGTTTTATAAATGTAAAAAACACTTCTATTGATTCTTTTAAATTAGATACAAATGATAAAAAATATTATATAGTTTTATATTTAAAAAATAAAACAGAAGAAAAAGAATTAAATTTTTATGTATTTAATCAAGGAAAAATTTATGATTTAAATGTTAGTAATACATATGATTTTTATTATCAATTAACCAATAATAATTCAAAAACAATAACATTTAAAAATAAAAGAAAATTTAATTATATAACATCAAAAATAAATGATAAAAGTTCAATGAATAATGAATTATTATTTTTTAATGATGAATCAGTTTATGAAAGTTTTATTTTAGAAAATAATTCTGAACATTTTAAATATAATAATTATAGTCATATGACATTTAAAATCACAAATAATAATAATGACTCAAATATAAATATTGTTAATTTAACTATTACATTTGATTTTTTAAATATTCAAAAAATAGAAGAAGAAGGATATAATAAAGATCTAAATGATAGTATTTTTATAATAAATAATAATAAAACTTATGAAGGAATAACAAAAGTAGTAACTTTTTTTAATTTAACTGAAATCAATTATTTTGAAATAGAAAATAATGATACACAATTTGTAATTAAAAGTTATAATAAAAATTCTAAAAATGAAAAAAATGATATTTATTTTAATTTTAATGAATCAATTAAATATTATATATTTAAAATTAATAAATCAGAAAATTTCAGTTATTCTTTTTATGAATTAAAAAAATCACTTGATAATTTATCAAATGAAAATATTTATAAATTTAATATTGAAGAAGAATATTTAATTTATAATTTTAATAATCAATTAAATGAAAATATTTTGAATATTTTTTTTGATGAAAATATGATTGAAAATCATAATTTATCAATTTTAATATATGATTCATATGATTCAATTAGAAAAAAAGATGAAAACACTTTTATCGATGGAGATCAATATGATTTAAATTATGAATTAAATGAAACCCTAAATTATAGTATTGTTTTTATAAAAAAAAATTTGTCTATAAATCAAAACTTTTTTATAAATACAAAAGATTATAATTTAATTTCAAATGAATATAATTATACTTATTATATAACTTATTTTTATGAAAATATTACTTTTCATTATTTCTATAAAAATAATGAAAAATATAAATATTTTCATTATCAATTTGGAAATTTTTTAAATATAACTTCAATATATATTCAAATAAAAGGGAAAATTAATTACACATCAAATGATTTTTTTAATACTTTTAATATTGAATCTCTTGAAGAATTTTATATTGATTTTTCTATTAACAGAAATGAAAATGATAAAAATAAATTACCTTTTATTTTTAAAATTAATAATGATAATGAACCAGATTCAAATTTATATTTATTAAATGAGAATTTTAATTATAATAATGATATTTTAACAAATAGAACAATTAATTTTAATCAAAATTTAAAATCATATTATAATAAAGAAAAAATTGCTTTCAAAATTTTAAATCAAAATGATTTAAAAATAAAATGTTCATATTCGTTTAATTCAAATGATATTAATGTTAATAATGATTTTGAGAATTGTTTAATTGATACGGATAGTAGTTCAGAATCATATTATTATTTTGAAAATGAAATAAGTGATGATAAAAAAAGTGAAAAAGATAATGCAATTATTAAAATTGATATTTTTAATGAAAATATGGATGTTAACACAAAATTATTTGAAATAAAACCCTATTTAAAAACAATATTTTATTTAAATTCAGATATTAAACTTTATTTAGATCAAAATGAAACTAAAACTTATGATATATCTAATATAACAAATAATAAATTTGTAATACTTCAAACAAAAAAAGAAGAATATTTAAAATATCAATTATTTAATAATGGAAGTAAATTAATAAAGCTTTATGGGGAAACAAATAATTCTTTAAATTTATTTGAATTTATTAATAAATCATATAAATATTTTAATTATTTTGATTATGAAACAAATTCAACTTCAAAATTTTTAGAAATAAATAATCTTAATAATACAAATATTTCAAATTACTTAATTTTTTTAAATCAAGATAAAAAATACATTTTATATATGGATTTAATATTTGGAACACCTATTATGAATTACTGTCATAATTTTTCAAATATTAATTATATTATTGATAATATTTATTGTAAAAACACATTAGATTCATATTTTTTTATAGATAAAAATTCTAATCAAACTTTAGTTCAAATAAATTCTACTTTGAATAATTCATTTACTTATCTTAATTTAATTGAAATTATCGAAAATGGCGATGAATATAATTTGAATTTTACTTTAGGTGAAATTTATTTTATTACTATCCAAAATCAAAATGCTGTAATTAATTTTAATAATTCTAATAACTATAATATAAAAGACTTAAATGATTTAAAAATTGGTTTATTCCCAGCAAACAAAAAAAATTTTAAATACAATGGAAATGATGATAATTTATTTATTATTAAGAATTTAACATTTATTAATAATTCATTCCAAATAAATGTTTCATGTACTGAAAATAATTTTCTTTTGATTGTGAAAGTCGGATTAGTAAAATCAAATTTGACAGTTATTAATTCTAATGATAATGGCTCAATAAAAAAAAATGTAACCATTTTTGAACTCCCATATGATTCACAAAACAATTCTTGTATTTTAACATTAAAAAATGAAGGTGAAGATGATTGCATTTATTTATTATATCAATTGACAGATAGTGAAATATATTCTTTACCTAATAAAAATAGTAAATGTATAAATTTATTAAAAAATGAACAAATAAAAATTTCAATTATAGATCCATTAAGAAAATCAATAATTTCAGATAAAAAAAATTATAATTTCATAAGAAAATTCGAAAACACAAATCAACCATCTTTTTATATTACTTTACAAACAAATAAAAATTCAAATATTTATTATGAATTTTTTTTATATGAAGAAAAAAATAATAATAATTTAAAAAAATTTATTCCTGTTTTTGTAATTGTCGTCATAATTATAATAGTTGTTATATTAATTATACTTTACACAATACATATAAATTATAAAAAAAAAAAGATACTTATTTTTAAAGATTTCTTTGAGGGAAATAAAAAGAAAAAAAAAGATAAGAATTTAGTTTTAAAAACCTTAACAATAAATAGTATTCTTCCAACAAATAAAAATGAAGATATTGATATAGATTTGGATAAAGAAAGTTTTGATAATATGGATAAAAGTATAGAAAAAAGTATTGATAATATTAATTAAAATAAATAATATAAGAATAATTTAAATAATATGAAATATTTAAATAATTTTTTATATATAAAATAATTAAAAATTTAAATATAAATATTATTATTATATTATTAGTGAAATTATTTAAATAAAAATAAAAATAATTTTTTAAATTTATTGATTTTATAATTATAATAATAAATTTTTATTATATATATTTCATTTATTAAATTATAAATAATGTTATTTTATTTTTAATATTTTATTAAAATACAATATGTTAACATTAAATATTAATGAAAATGAAATAATTCCTCAAATTAAACATACAATTAATTGTTTGATAGATATAAATAATATAAAATTAATTTCAATGAATGATTTAATTTTAACGAAATTAATAGGTGAAGGAGGGCAAAGTAAAGTATATGAAGGTTATTTCGAAAATAATCATAGTGCAATAAAAATTTTTAACAATATTGATTGGAAAAGTTTTATGAACGAAATAATAATAATTTCAAATTTAAAACATCCATCAATTCCTAAATTTTTTGGAATAATAAATGAAAATAAAATTGTAGGAGTAGTAACAGAATATATAAAAGGTAGAACTTTAGAAGAAATAAAAGTAAATGATTTATCATATAATAACAAATTACAAATTGCTAAAAATATTGCAGAAGTTTTAGAATCAATGCATATAAATAATTTTATTCATAGAGATTTAAAACCAGGAAATATTATGATAGATGAAAATATAAACACATTTTTAATAGATTTTGGAATTTCAAAAATATGTGTAAATAAAAAAAATTCTTTTACTTTAACAAAAGGAACAATAAATTATTTGGCACCAGAATGTTTAGAAATAATTGAATTATCAGAAAATGAAGAAATAATAAGTATGATTAGTACAAAAGTAGATGTTTGGAGCTTTGGATGTTTATTAAGTTATTTATTTTCAGGAATTATTCCTTGGGATAATTTATTTGCAGGAGATGAACATTTGTTACAAAAAAGTTTGATGGAAAAAAACGAATTTCCAATACCTGATATAATAAAAAATAAATATCCTGAAATTTATAATATTATAAAAGAAGCCACAATTGTTGATGAAAATAAAAGACCAAATATAAGTCAAATATGTGATATGTTGGAAATGATAAAATAAATTATTATTTTTTTATATATTTTTTATTATATTATAAAAACAATTATAAATATAAAAAATTATAAATTAAACAAAAACAGATTTAATAAAAATAATTTATTTAAATTTTATATATTATGAAATTAATATTAATTAATTTGTTTTAATATATATAATTTTAAAAATAAAAAATAATATATTACAAAACATAAATATATT
>JAEEGK010018563.1_pt1 | contig 15030 bp, 9 predicted proteins | sample 8958771 | NCBI WGS metagenome assembly JAEEGK01 (sample SAMN16246547, study PRJNA631951) | gut metagenome | biome: gut microbiome; feature: rumen; material: SC-attached | host: Bos | place: Iran: Karaj | collected 2018-10 | reverse complement strand
CCGGCATCCCTTCGCTCCGCATCGCCTACAACAATGTTTTCGGCTACTATATCGAAGTCCGCAACACCTTCAAGGACAAAGTTCCTCCGGAGTGGATCCGCAAGCAGACCCTGGTGAACGCCGAGCGGTACATCACGGAGGAGCTGAAGGAATACGAGGAGAAAATCGTCACGGCCGAAAGCCGCATCTACGAAATCGAAACCCGGCTCTACGCCGCCCTTATCGCCCATATCCAGGACTGCATTTCCGCCATCCAGAAAAACAGCCGCATCCTGGCGAAGCTGGACGTGCTCGCGGGCTTCGCGGAACAGGCCGTGGACCGGAACTACTGCCGGCCCGTAATGGACGACTCCCTCTCGCTGGACATCAAGGCGGGCCGCCACCCGGTCATCGAGACGCTGATGCCCGCCGGCGAGGAATACGTCCCGAACGACGTCTTCCTGGACTCCAAGACGCAGCAGATCATCATCCTGACCGGTCCCAACATGGCCGGTAAATCGGCCCTCCTGCGGCAGACGGCGCTCATCGTCCTGATGGCCCAGGCGGGGTCCTTCGTCCCGGCCGCCGAGGCCCGGATCGGCTATTTCGACAAGATCTTCACCCGCGTGGGCGCGACCGACAACATCTCCCGCGGCGAATCCACTTTCATGGTGGAGATGCTGGAGACGGCGATGATCCTGCACAACCTGTCGGCCCGCTCGCTGGTCCTGCTGGACGAGATCGGGCGGGGGACATCGACCTACGACGGCATGTCCATCGCCCGCGGCATCGTGGAGTACATCCATGAGTACGGAAAAGGCGCCAAGACGCTGTTCGCCACCCATTATCACGAACTGAACGACCTGGAAGGTGTTTTCGAACGCGTGAAAAACTTCCACGTAACGGTGAAGGAAGTGGGGAAGGAGGTCCTTTTCCTCCGGAAGATCAAGGAAGGCGGCACGGCTCATAGCTTCGGTATCCACGTCGCCCGCATGGCCGGCATGCCCGCGCCCGTCCTGGAAAGCGCTGAACGCACGCTCAAGGCTCTGGAGAACTCGCAGGCGCTCGAACGCATCGGCGCCCTCACCCCCGTCAAACCGCACAACACGAAGGAAGGCCGCGTGGAGAAGGACGGATCCATCCAGCTTTCCATGTTCCAGCTGGACGACCCGCTTCTGGAGTCGCTCCGGGACCGTCTCAAGTCGCTGGACCTCAACAACATGACACCGCTGCAGGCATTTGATGCGCTGCGGGCGATGAAGGACGAGCTGGGGGTGTAGGTTCCGGGTCAAGCCCGGAATGACAATCTTTACAAGATTAAATTCGTCAGGAAAATCACGACAATGCCCACGGGGGCGACGTACCGGATCAGGAACCAGACCGTCCGGAAAAGTGCGACGTTCGCCTTGAGCGTGCCGCCGTTGGTGAACTCCTCATAGACATCGGCACGCGACATTTTCCAGCCCACGAACAACGTGAAAAGCAGGCCGCCGGCCGGGAGGAGCCAGTCGGAACAGAGCTTGTCCAGGAAGTCGAAAATGCTGTTTCCCAGGAGCTTGACCCCGGCCAACGGGCCGAAGGAGAGGCTGCACAGCACGCCTACGGTCCAGGCGAAGGCCGTGATGATGAACACCGCCGTCGGACGGCGCATGCCCTTTTCCTCCGTCAGATAGGCCACGCCCACCTCCATCATCGAGATGGCCGAAGTGAGGGCCGCCACGAGGATGGTCACGAAAAAGATGATCGCGATGACGGCGCTGAGCCAGGGGACATTGGCGCCCATCTGATTGAAAATATAGGGCAGCGTGTCGAACACGAGACCGGGGCCCGCGCCGGGGGCGATGCCTGCGGCGAACACGGCCGGCATCACGGCGAAACCCGCGATGATGGCGAACAGCAAGTCCGAAACGGCCGTGCCGATGCCCGACGCCAGGATGTTCTCTTCCTTCCGCATGTACGACGCGTAGGTGAGGATGGTGCCCACGCCCAGCGACAGCGAGAAGAAGGCCTGGCCCAGGGCGGCCGCGACCGCGCGCGCATCGACCTTGGAGAAATCGGGCTTGACGAGATAGGCGACCCCCTCGGAGGCGCCCGGCAACGTCACGGAATAAACGGCAAGGGCGACGATGAGAATGAACAGGACCGGCATCGTAACCTTCGTGAATCCTTCGATACCCTTCTTGACGCCCGCTAGGACGATGCCCGCGACCAGGAGCATGAAAATCGTGTGGACCGCGATGGGGCCGCCGGTGGAGGAGATGAACTGCCCGAAAAAGCCCTGGATCTGCTCCGGAGACGTGTTTGTGAAGTCCAGGCACGCCGCCTTGTACAGGTATTCCACCGACCAGCCGCCCACGACGCTGTAATAGCTCAGGATGATGATGGGCGCAAAAACGGTCAGCAGCCCCAGCCATTTCCAACGGGAGCCGGGCGCAAGCCTTTCCATGGCGCCGAAGGTGCCCTGACGGCTGCGGCGGCCGATGACGGTCTCCGCAAAGAAGATGGGGAGGACAAGGATGAAGCTCGCCAGCGCGTACAGGATGATGAAAGCGGCGCCGCCGTGCTCCCCCACCATGTACGGGAAACGCCAGATGTTGCCCAGGCCCACGGCGCTGCCGGCCATGGCCATGATCACCGCGAAGCGGCTGCCGAAATTCTCCCGGGGCGTCATAGCAGGTTGGAAAGGATCAGGATCGCGACACCTACGGGCGCGACGTACCGGATCAGGAAATAGAAGAAATTGAACAGACGGACGTTTCGGCGCTTGGTCCCGCCGTTGGTGAGTTCATCGAAGACATCGGCCCTGGACATCTTCCAGCCCACGAACAGGACCACCAGGAGACCGCCGACCGTGAGAAGGACGTTGGATGCAAGGGTGTCGAACAGGTCAAACAGGCCCATGCCGAAGACTTTCACGTCCGCGAGCGGGCCGAAGGAAAGGCTGCACAGACCGCCGATGGCGCCGGTGATGACGAACAGGAACACGCAGGCCCATCCTCGCTTGAACCCCCGTTCCTCCGTCAGGTACGCCACGCCCACCTCAATCAGGGAAATGGACGAGGTGAGGGCCGCGAACAGGATGGTCAGGAAGAACAGGATGGCCGCGAGGGAGCTGAGCCACGGCATCTCCAGGCCCATCCGGGCGAAAATATACGGCAGCGTGTCGAAGATCAGGCCGGGACCGCTGCCCGGCTCGATGCCGGCGGCGAACACGGCCGGCATGATGGCGACACCCGCCAGGACGGCGAACAGCATGTCGGAAACGGCCGTTCCCACGCCGGAGGCCATCAAGTTTTCCTTCTTGCTCACATAGGAGGAATAGGTGATGATGATGCCCATTCCCAGTGACAGGGAATAGAAGGACTGTCCCAGCGCGTCCAGGCATGTGCCGATGGTAACTTTCGAAAAATCAGGCTTGAACAGGTATGCAACGCCCTTCTGCGCGCCCGGAAGGGTCAGGGAGTAGACCGCGATGAGCACCACCAGCGCGAACAGAACCGGCAGGCAGATTTTGCTGAACTTTTCGATGCCCGACTTCACGCCGAGGGCGACGATGGCCACGGTGACAGCCAGAAAAGCCAGGTGGAAGCCCAGCGGGGCCCAGGTCCGAGAGATGAAACGCTCGAACGAACCGCTCATGGCGTCCGGCGACGTGTGGATGAAATCCAGCCGGACCGCCTGGACCAGGTACTCCAGCGACCAGCCGCCCACGACACTGTAGTAGGAGACGATCCACAGGGGGGTGAACACCATCAGGAAGCCCAGGTACGGCCAGGCGGTTCCTTTGCCCAGTTCGATGAACGCGCCCCGGCAGTTCGCGCCGGTGCGCCGGCCGACGACCGATTCGGCGAAAAAGATGGGCAGCGAGATGACCAGCGTGGCGATGATGTAGATGACGACGAAGGCCGCACCGCCGTTCTGCCCCACCAGGTACGGGAAACGCCAGATGTTCCCCAGGCCGATGGCGCTGCCGGCAAAGGCCATGATGACAGCCATCCGGCTGCCGAAATTCTCACGTTGTTTCATGTGTCAAGTTCGTTCTTTGCCGGTTTACCGACGGCGGTACACCACGAATTCGTAGGTGATGCCGGTGGCGGGGTCCACCTGCATCTCGCTGCGGCTGTCCTCCCGCCAGATCTCCGGGTCGATGGCGGGGAAGAAGGCATCGGCGTCCTCCGGGGCGTCGTGCACGTGCGTAATATACATCGTATCAACCACTTCCATCGCCTCGGCATAGGTGTACGCCCCGCCGATGACGAAGGCCTTTTCATCATGGCCGGCCTGCCCTTTTTCGTCATAGCCGGCTTGACCGGCCATCTCCGCGGCGGCGAAGGCGGCGGCGAGGCTGTCGACGACCGTCACGCCGGACGGGGCGTCCGGCCAGGGGAAGAGGGAGATGACGATGTTATGGCGCCGGGGAAGCGGACGGCCGATGGACTGGAAGGTCATCCAGCCCATGATGACGGCATTTCCGGTGGTCTGCTGCCGGAAATACTTCATGTCGCCCGGGAGGTTCCACAGCAGGGCGTTCTTGCGGCCGATGGCATAGTTGTCGGCGACGGCGACGATGAGGCTCTTTTCCATGGCTAGACGGCGACGGGGGCTTTGATGGCCGGCCACGGATCGTAGCCTTCCAGGGTGAAATCTTCGTACTTGAAATCAAAGAGGGACTTGACGTCCGGATTGAGCCGCATCCGGGGGAGCGGACGGGGCTCGCGGGAGAGCTGGGCGGCCACCTGCTCGAAGTGATTCCTGTAGATGTGCGTGTCGCCCGTCGTGTGGACGAACTCGCCGGGCTGCAGGCCGCAGACCTGCGCGATCATCATCGTGAGGAGCGCATAGGAGGCGATGTTGAACGGCACGCCCAGGAAGACGTCGGCGCTCCGCTGATACAGCTGGCAGGAGAGCTTTCCGCCGGCCACGTAGAACTGGAACAGGCAGTGGCAGGGTGGCAGCGCCATCTGGTCCACCTCGGCGGGATTCCAGGCGGTCACCAGCATGCGCCGGGAGTCCGGATTCCGCCGGATCATGTCGATGACCATCGAAAGCTGGTCGATGACCCGTCCGTTCGGAGCGGGCCAGGAGCGCCACTGGTGGCCGTAAACCGGCCCCAGGTCGCCGTTCTCATCCGCCCACTCGTCCCAGATGGTGACACCGTGGTCCTGGAGATACTTCACGTTCGTATCCCCGGCGATGAACCAGAGCAGCTCGTAGATGATGGACTTCAGATGCACCTTCTTGGTGGTCAGCAACGGGAAGCCTTCGGACAGGTCGAACCGCATCTGGTATCCGAAAACGCTCTGCGTGCCGGTGCCGGTACGGTCCTCCTTCATCACGCCGTTCGCGCGGATATGTCTGAGCAGGTCCAGGTATTGTTTCATAGGTTGCAAATATACGGATAATTCCTAAAAATCCTTATATTTGTAAGACAAGGAAACCAAGACACACAACGATATGGAAATCACCAAAGAACTCTGGGGAACCTCCCCCGACGGCAAGGAAATCTTCCTGTATACCCTGAAGAACGCCTCCGGCGCTTATGTGAAACTGGCCAATGTCGGTGCGGCCATCGTGTCAGTCGTCGTTCCGGACAAGGACGGCAAGCTGGACGACGTCGTGCTCGGCTACGCGAATCCGCTTGACTATTTCGGAGACGGCCCTTGCGCCGGGAAAGTGCCCGGCCGCTTCGCGAACCGGATCAAGGACGGAAAATTCACGCTGGACGGCAAGGAGTATACGCTCCCGATCAACAACGGCCCCAACCACCTGCACGGCGGCCCGCAGGGCTTCCAGAACCAGGTCTGGGACAGCCGCGTCGAAGGAGACGCCGTGGAGTTCATGTATTTCTCGGAGGACGGCGAGGCCGGCTACCCCGGCAACCTGAAGGCCGTCGCACACTATGAATGGAGCGAAGACAACGAACTCAAGCTCATCCTGACCGCCGAAACCGACGCACCAACAGTTGTAAACCTGACGAACCACGTTTATTTCAACCTGGACGGCGAAGCCTCCGGCACGGTCCTGGACCACAAGCTGGAGCTGAACGCTTCCCAGTACCTGCCGACGGACCCGACGCAGATTCCGCTCGGCGAGCCCGCCGACGTGGCCGGCACCCCGATGGACTTCGTGGAGGCCAAGCCAATCGGCCGGGACATCCACGCCGACTTCGAGGCCCTCAAGATCGGCAAGGGCTACGACCACTGCTGGCTCATCGACGGCGCCATGCCCGGCCAGCTCACGCCATGCGCGGAACTTTGGGCCGCCAAGTCCGGCCGCAAAGTGGAAATCCTGACCACCCAGCCCGCCGTGCAAGTGTACACCGGAAACTGGCTCAAGGGCAGCCCGAAGGGCAAATACGGACGCGAATTCGAAGATTACGACGCCGTCGCCATCGAATGCCAGCACACCCCGGACGCCCCCAACCAGCCCGGCTTCCCCACGACGATCCTCCGCCCCGGCGAAGCGCTCGAAGAGGCGATCATCTGGGTATTTACAGCGTAAGATTCTCCAGCGCCCCGAGGACCTGCTCCTGCGGGGCGTCTTTCATCAGAACAATCTTGTCCCTGTCCAGCAGATAGACGGACGGGATGCCGCGGACGTTGTAGACCAGGTCCGTGCGGACAGCGTATTCGTGGTCGTACCCGTTGATCCAGTTCTTGGGATACTCGTCGATATGGGCCTTCCAGTCTTCAACCTCCCGGTCGATATAGACATCGACCACCTTCAGGCGCCCGGCGTCGATGAGCTCCGAAATCTCCGGCGACGACGACATGGCCGCCATGATCTCCCGGCAGGCGTTGCAGCCGGGGTTGCCGAATATCAGCACCGTGTACTCCGCTTTCACGCCATACAGCGTGTGAATCCGGCCTTTTGTATCGGTGAAAGAGAAATCGGCCGCAGGCGTCCCCACACGGTTCTTCAGGCAATTCCGGGCGTCCCATTCGTACCCCATGCGATAGCCGCTGTCAATCAGGTCGGACTTGCCCAGGCGGTCCACATAATACCAGTACAGATCTTCGTTGCGCACCGGAGAATTCGGGTCGTACAGATAGTGGTTCGTCAGGCGGCTCAGCTGCTCGAACACGTTGGATTCCGGAAACTTCCGCTCGAAGGACTCCGCCCGGTCATAGAGCCGGACGACGGCCTCGCCGGCCTCTTCCATCGGCAACTGCTGCAGAAGGGTCGTGAACAGGCCCATTTGCGAATCCACCGCCTCCATGGCAACGCCGTTCACGGTCAGGGAGTCGCAGGCATATACCCGGGACGTATCCGTGAAACGGTCCCAGAAATGGTTCATGGCATAGGTTGTCCGCTCCTGCGGCTCCGTGTACATCGACGGAACCTCCACCTGGGGAAACTCCCGGCGAGCCGGAGCGTCAGAAACGGCCTTTCCGCCCCGCGGCCCGCAGGCGCAGAGGAGACAAAAAGCCAGGAATAACAAACTCTTACGCATCTGTTCGAAAATGGTCGGTCAAAGTTAAGAAAAAATGGTTAGTTTTGTAGTATGAAGCTTCTACGGTCTCTCCTCTTCGCCGTCGGCCTCACGGCCGGAACCGCCGCGTCGGCCCAGTTCTACCAGAACGGATCCGACCCTTTCGGCCGATGGTCGCAGATGAACGCGGACCATTACCGCATCGTCTATCCGGAGGGTCTGGATTCCCTGGCGCGAACCTATCTCCTGGACCTGGAAAAATGGCAGCCCGTCGTGGGGCGGAGCGCAGGAATGGCGCCCGGCGGCCTGCAATGGGGCCGGACGCCGGTCATCCTGCATCCTTTCAACCCTTATTCCAACGGGTCCGTGGCCTGGGCGCCGAAACGGATGGACCTGTACACGCACCCTGAGCCTTACGGCTCCATCCCGCTGTCGTGGATGACGCAGCTGACGGTCCATGAATCCCGCCATGTCGCCCAGATGCAGCTGGCCTACCGGAAACCGTTCCGCTGGGTGAATTACCTCGTGGGCGAGATGTGGCCCGGCGCCGTCAGCGCCCTCTTCACCCCGCCGACGCTCCTGGAAGGCGACGCCGTCGTCGCGGAAACGGCCCTCACGGCCTCCGGACGCGGACGCACCGGAGATTTCCTGAACTATTACCACATCGCTTTCGACAACGGCGACTGGCGCGACTGGTACAAATGGATGTACGGTTCTTTCAAAAAGGCCGGCCCTGACTACTATACCGTCGGCTACATGACCGTCGCCGGCATGCGGTACTTCTATGACCAACCCACTTTCACGGCCGGATATTTCGACCGGGTCAGCCGGAAGCCGCTGCCAGTCGCGGCACTGCAGCGCTATATCCGCAGCGTCTCCGGAAAATCCTTCAAAAACACCTGGCAAGGCATCATGGAGGGCTTCCATGACATCTGGACCGAAGAGGCCGACGCCCGCGGCCCGTTCATGGAAATGGAGCAGGTCACGCGGAAACATGCTTTCGCGACCGACTACTCGGACGGCTCCTGGGTCGACAATGAATATCTGGCCATCAAACAGGGGAAGGACCTGGCGCCGCGGCTGGTCCGGATCAACCTGGACGGATCCGAGGACGACCTCGGGGCCTTCTCGGGGAGTACCAGCTCCCTCAACCCGGGCAAGCACCGGCTGTTCTGGAGCGAAACCGTCCCCGGCGTCCGCTGGACGCTGGACGGAGAATCCATCATCCGCTCGCTGGAACGGAGCGGAAAGCGGCGCAACCTCACGACCAAAGGCCGGCTGTACAATCCCCAGCCGGGCCCGGGCGGCATCGCCGTCGTGGAGTATCCGGTCGACGGCGGGAGCAACCTGGTCATCATCGACGAAGAGGACGGCCATCTTCTCCTGCGGGCTCCCGCCCCGGCGGGCATCCAGCTCGCCGATCCGGCCTGGGTGGACGACACCATCTACAGCCTGGGCGTGGACGACCGTGGATTCAGCATCTGGCGGCTGGACGGACACCGATGGACCTGCGTCCTGGAACCCACGCCCCAGATGATGGAGAACCTGGAAGGGGAGAATCACGTCCTGGACTTCGTCAGCGACCGGAACGGCGTCAAGGAACTGTACCGGTACGATCCGGCGACGGGCAAGGCCTGGCAGCTGACCAACTCCCGCTACGGCGGCACGGACTACTTCTGGCGCGGCGACACCCTTTGGTTCAATTCGCCCACGCCGGAAGGCGCGGCCATTTTCAAGGCAAAAGCGCCGGAACCCGTGGAGGTGGACATCCGGGAGGTGCACAAATACCGGGTGGCGGAAAAGCTGGCGGAGCAGGAGAGATTTCTCCACTCGCTCCGCTCGGTCGAAATGGCAGAAAACAACAAGGCCGGACAGTCCGGCGTCAGCGAGCCCGGGCGCTATCACAAGGCGCTGCATCTCGTGAAATTCCATTCCTGGGCGCCGATTTATTTCAACTACGACGAGATTGAGTCGCTGAGCGGGGATTTCAGTTACGATACGGCGTCGCCAGGCCTCACCGGACTGTTCCAGAACGATCTGGGAACTTCCTGGGGGACCGTCGGTTACGCTTTCCATCCCGGCGAGGAGAATCCCTCTGAGTGGCGGCATTCCGGCCATCTGAAGTTTACCTACACCGGCCTTTATCCGGTGCTGGAGGCGGGGTTCGACCTTCAGGACACCGGCGCGGGGCTGTATCATTTCGAGCGCCGCAACTACGGCATGAAGACCGGGTACGCCACCGGACGCCAATCCGTCAGCGGCCCCGCCTGGACGGGACACCTGACGGCCTATATCCCCTTCCGGTACAACAAGAGCGGCCTCCAGCGGGGATGGGTCCCGCAGGTGAGCTGGAGCATCACGAACAACCTCTATGACAACGGAACAATGGACCTGAAGATGACCGAGGACTTCGTCAGCGGCCAGGCCCGCGGCGCCTTCATCGGCTTCAGGCACGGGAAGACAGTTCCGATGCAGACGCTCCGGGGCTCGGTCCGCGGCTATCTGATGCTCCCGAAGGCCGACAGCCAGGTCTACCCGCGCTGGGGCATCGGCGCCGAGACCGGAGGAAGCTTCCGCCCCGGTATCGAAAAGATCTATTCTCCCGTCGTCTACAGCTACCTGTACGGCTATCTGCCGGGTCTCACCCGCACCCAGGGCATACGGCTGTCCGCATCGGCCCAATGCCAGCTTCCGACCGGCGCCCCCTTCGGCGAAAACAGCATTACGGTCCAGCCCCGTGGCTTCACCGCCGCGGACGCCCGCGCCGTCGCCCGGAACTCCGCGGCCCAGCTCCGGCTGACGGCCGACTACGCCATCCCCATTTATGTCGGCGACATCTCCTGGTTCTCCCCCGTGGCGTACATCTCCCACTTCCTGCTGGTCCCGCATGTGGACTGGATGGCCTTCGGCGGCGCCCGGAACGGTAAGGGAAAAGCAACTTCCTCCTCCCTCCTCAGCGCCGGCGCGGATTTCACCGTGGAACTGGGCAACCTCCTGTGGGCGCCCTTCCCCTGCTCCGTGGGCGTCTCCGCCTCCTGGCTCGGCGGCCCCTATTTCAAGACCCTCGCGGAGTCCTCCGAAGAGGGCCGGAAACCCTGGTCCGTCGGCCTCGTCTTCAGTCTGGATATCTAATATATCCAGAATTATTCCTATCTTTGTGGGCTATGAAGAAATGTTTGCTTCTCATCGCCCTCCTGGCGGCGTCCGCCTGCCAGATGGTGCACCGGGTTTCCGACACGGCCGCCGAACTGTTCGGCGACGGGGTCGTGGCCCGCGTGGGCGAACACCGGCTGATGCGGTCCGAACTGGCGGACTACATCCCCGCCGGCGTGTCGTCCGAGGACAGCCTGTCCCTGGCGCAGCGGTACATCAACGCCTGGGCGGAGGAGCTCCTGTTCCTGGACATGGCGGAATCCCGCCTCTCCAAGGAGGAGCAGGACGTCTCCAAGGAACTGGAAGAATACCGCCGCACCCTGCTGAAATATCGCTATGAAGAGCGATACATCAACGAGCGGCTGGACACCCTCATCTCTGACGAAGAGGTGCGGGCCTACTACAAAGCGCATCCGGACAAGTTCCTCGTGGACCGTCCCCTGCTGAAAACCCGCTATATGGTCATTCCGGCCGACTCCCGCAGCCTCAAGAAGATCAAGGAGCTGATGTCGTCGAATGACGCCATGGACGCCATCGCGGCCGACAGCCTGGCCTTCACGGCCGCCCTGCGGTATGTGGACAGCTCGGACAGCTGGATGGACGCCATCCTGCTGGCCCGGGACCTGGGCACGGACGAAGTGTCGATGATGAAGGCTCTCCGGAACCGCTTCATCGAGCTGAAGGGCGACGACGGCAACCTCCGGGTGGCCTATGTGGCGGACATCGTGCAGAAAGGAAACCCCGCCCCGCTGGAATATTGCGAGGAGCGCATCAAGGACATCATTTTAAGCGCCCGGAAACACGATTTGGTATCCGGTTTGGAACGGGACTTGCTGAAGGATGCCCTTGGCAAAGGAAAATTCGTCATCTATTGAAATTGGTAATTTGTTGATATGAAGTTCAGACTTATCGTCCTCGCGGCGGCCCTGCTCCTGTCGACGGGCCTTTCCGCCCAGAAATACAAGGGCGGGCTCGTGGACAAGACCGTCGCCGTCGTCGGCAACGAAGTGATCATGATCTCGGACATCGAGAGCGAAGTGCAGCAGCTGCAGGCCCAGGGCCGGTCCTCCGACCGCGACATGCGCTGCAACATCCTGGAACGGATGATGGAGAACAAGATCTTCCTGATGCAGGCCCGCATCGACTCCCTGACCGTCAATTTCGACATGGTGGAAGGCGAGCTGTCCAACCGCATCGACCAGTACCGCACCTATCTGGGCGGTGACGAGGAGCTGGAGAAATACTTCGGCAAGCCGATCTACAAGCTGCGCCAGGAATGGCGGCAGATGTTCGAGGACCAGAGCCTGATCCAGACGGAGCAGGGCGAAATCGCGGGACGCATCCCCGAAGTGACGCCCTATGATGTCCAGCAGTTCCTGGACACGGTGTCGGTGGACGACCTTCCCGTCGTCCCGATCAAGTACCAGCTGAGCCAGATCTGCGTCTATCCCGACCGCGAGGCCGCGGCGCTGGCCGTCAAGGAACGGCTCCTGTCGCTCCGCGAGCGCGTGATCAACGGTGAAAAGTTCGCCACCCTCGCCCGCATCTATTCCGAGGATCCCGGCAGCGCCCGCCGCGGCGGAGAGCTGGGCATGGCCTCCAAGTCCATCTTCTGGCCCGCCTTCTCCGACGCCGCCATGGCCCTGCGCCCGGGCGTGATCTCCCAGATCGTGGAGACCCCGGACGGATTCCACATCATCGAGGTCATCGAGAAGAAAGGCGACATGTTCAACGCCCGTCACATCCTCCTCAAGCCGCAGTACACCGTCGAGGACCGCGAAAAGGCGTTCTCCCGCCTGGACAGCCTCCGCACCAAGATCCTGGACGACGAAATCAAATTCCCCCTCGCCGCCCGCTTCTTCTCCGAAGATCCGGCCACCCGCACCAACGGCGGCCAGATGGCCGACCCCTCCACCGGCTCCTCCTATTTCGAGATCGACCAGCTCAAGCCGGCCGACTATGAGGCCATCAAGGACCTGAAGGAAGGGGAGATCTCCGAACCCGTGGAGTCCACGGACAACGAGGGCTACCAGCAGGGGCGCGCCGGCAACACCGTGTACAAGATCATCCGCGTGGACAAGATCGTCCCCGCGCACTCCGCCTCGTTCACCAACGACTACACCGAGCTGCAGAACCGCGTGACCATGCAGCGCCAGATGCAGGCCATCGACGAGTTCCTGGAGAAGAAGATCAAGGACACCTACATCGTCATCGACCCGATGTACAAGGAGTGCGCCTTCAGCCGGGAAATCTGGAACACCAAGTTCAACTAGTCGCGTGCGGCGGACCCTCGCATACCTCCTCCTGGCGGCGCTGCCCTTCTGGGCGGCGGCCGCTTCCGCTTCGGCCCAGGAGCGGAAGGACTCGCTGGTGACCCTGGTGAGCGCGAAATCCGCCCAGCTCATCGAAAAGAACGGGGAGAGCTTCCGCAAGGTCACGGGCCCGGCCCGCTTCCTGCACAACAACACCTACCTGCTGTGCGACTCCGCCCTGTGGAACGTGACGACGAACATCATCGATGCCATCGGCCACGTCCAGATCATCCAGGACCGCACCCGGCTGAGCTCCGGCTCGCTTCAGTACGTGGTGGACGACGACCTCGCGAAGTTCCGCGGAGGCCTCGTCCAGCTGGAGGACAAGGACAAGAACACCCTGCGCACCCGCTACCTGGACTACAACACCAAGGACTCCGTCGCCATCTTCCAGAACGGCGCGTCCATGCGCGACAAGGACGGGCAGATCATCGAGAGCCTGTACGGCTCCTATGACTCGAAAGCCCGCCTGTTCGTCTTCAACGACCAGGTGAACATGTACATGGACACCACCTTCGTGAAAACCTCCCGCCTGGAGTACCGCAGCGACATCAACACCGCCTACTTCGGCTACGGGACGGACATGTGGCAGGACGACAACATGCTCTCCGCCAACGACGGCTGGTACGACCGCGACAAGGAGCTGTTCTTCTTCCGCCGCAACGTCCATCTGCTGACCAAGGACCAGGAGTCCTGGTCCGACACGCTGTACTACCACCGGGCCGTCAACGACGTGGAGATGGTCGGACAGGTGGAGCTGATGGACACGACACGGAACGTCTTCGCCGTGGCGGGCCGCATGGAATACACCGACTCGCTGTCCCGCGTGAAGATGACGCGCACCCCGGCGGTCATGAGCATCGACGACGATGAGAAAACGGCGAAGAAAGACACCGTCTATTTCGGGGCCGACACGATCCTGTACCGCGGCATCAAGCGGAACCTGGTCGATTCGCTCTGGAAGGTCGACGCCGGCAAACGGCTCAAGGACCTGCAGGGCGACCCGGTGACCGAATACCGCCGCAAGGCCGCGGAAGCGGCCGCAAAAGCGGCGGCGGAAGCGGAAAAGAACGACCCGAACGCCGTCGGGCGGGACCGGGGGCCGGGCGGACGGCCCGGAGCCGCGGGCGGGAAGGATCCGCTTCCGGAAGGCGGCAAGCCGAAGGACGCCGAAGCTCCGCCGGCAGGTGGCGCATCGTCCGAAGAGGACGCGAAAAAGAAAGCGGCCGCAGACTCAACCGCGGCGGCCGCGGCCACCATGGACACGACGCAGCTGTCCTTCATCTGGGCGGTCAACCATGTGAAACTGTACCGGGACGACATCCAGATGTCCTGCGATTCCCTGGCCTACGGGGATCTGGACTCCCTCGTCCGGCTGTACCGGGATCCGCTCGTGTTCAACGAAGGGAACCGGCAGTATGCGGCCGACAGCATCTACGTCGTCATCAAGGACAAGAAGGCCGACCGGGCGCGGCTGATGTCCAATGCCTTCATCACCACCCAGGAGGACACCCTGTGCTACGACCAGATCAAGGGCACGGAAATGATGGCCTATTTCGACAGCACCCGGACGCTCCGGCGCTTCGACGCCCTGGGCGGCGCGACGGCCCTGTTCTTCCTGACGGAGAACGACGCCCTCGCCACCGTGAACAAAGTGGAGTCCAAGATGCTGTACGCCCTCTTTGACAAGGGGAACCTGGACAAGATCTACTATTTCGACAACGCCAAGAACGACGCCTACCCGATCGTCCAGCTGCCCAAGGACGAGCGCTACATGAAGGGCTTCCGCTGGGAGCCGGAGCGCAAGCCCCGCGGCCGTCGCGACATCACGCCGCTGATCCCCCGCCCGAGCCAGCGGACCTCCTACCTGGCCCGTCCGCACGCCCAGTTCAAGGAGACGAACGTCTACTTCCCCGGCCATATCAACAAAATTTACAAGGACATCGCCTATCGTGACTCAATGGCGGTCGTCAAAGCGCGCCAGCCCAAGGAGAAACCCGTAGTGAAGACACCTGCGGACACAACAGCCGCACCTCCTGTAGACGCGGTGACGGCGCCCATTGATACCTCTGCGGCGCCCGCCGTGCTTTCCCCGGCGGACGAAACCTTGCGCGAAGCGCTGGATTCGCTGGCCGCAACGCCTCAACGGGAACT
>JAEEGK010018562.1_pt1 | contig 15031 bp, 9 predicted proteins | sample 8958771 | NCBI WGS metagenome assembly JAEEGK01 (sample SAMN16246547, study PRJNA631951) | gut metagenome | biome: gut microbiome; feature: rumen; material: SC-attached | host: Bos | place: Iran: Karaj | collected 2018-10 | reverse complement strand
ACCAACGCAGATGAGGTCGTCGGTGTTCATCACCACGGCATCTTGCGCCACGCCTTCCCATACGCTCATGTCACCGGTCTCTTTCCAATAGAGGTAAGCCAATGAGGATTTGGTTCCTGCGCCGTCGGCATGCATGATGTTGCAATATTCAGGGTCGCCGCCGAGGATGTCGGGGATGATTTTGCAGAAAGCGTTGGGATACAAGCCTTTATCGAGGTTCTTGATGGCGTTGTGGATGTCTTCCTTTTCGGCGGAAACGCCGCGCAGTGAGTATCTTTGTTGTTCCATTTCCTTCTTTTTTACTATGGCTTATGGCTGATGGCCGATGGCAGCTTTTACTAATGTTGAAGCTACAACTTCTGTTAAAGCAGCCATAGGCCATAGGCTATTGGCCATAGTTATTTGAACTTTAACTTTTTATCCTTTGTATCAAACTCGAAGTTGCCGAGCTGCTTCATGTTCTTTTGTCCGATGACCCATTGCTCAAGCATCTTGCTGACGACTTTACATTCGACATTGAAAAGCGAGCGACCGGCAATTCTCACCTCTTTGATAACGCAAATCGCACCGTTTTCGATGCCGCCTGTGGTGAGGATTTTGTCCACGTCACCCTTGAAGTCGTCGGCGGAGAGGCGACCGTCTTTCAGCAACTCCAAGGCACGACTTTCCGACACACAGAAATCGGCGTTTTGGCTGTAGGTGAAGGGTTCCTTGTAACCGTCCACGGTGGCGAAGAAGGTGAAATATCCTTTTTGTGTGACGTTGAACATTTCGCTTTGGTCTTCTTGTGGGTTGATGGCGATGTTGACGGTGCCGCCTTCGCTGATTTGTTCACGTGGCACATAGTCCTTGCTCAAGATGCGGAACTCGGTGCGGCGGTTCATCTGGTGGGCGGCTTCTTTTACTTCGGTATTCGGCAGTTTGTTGATGAAGTCTTCAGTGAGTCTCGTACCCGCCTTGAAGGTGTAGCCTTTCACGGTGATGTCGTTTTGGATGGTGCGCGGCACTCTTTCACCATAGCCCTTGGCAGTAAGGCGGAGTGGGTCGATGCCTCTGATAATCAAGTAGTCCACAACACTTTGGGCACGTTTCTGGGAGAGGATGTCGTTATGCTCGTCGGTGTCGCGGGCGTCAGTGTGTGAAGCCAACTCGATGGTGATGGTCGGGTTCACTTGCAGGGTTTCGATCAAGCCTTGCAGCGAGTCCTCAAACTGGGGCTTGAGGTCCCATTTGCCCAAATCGTAGAGGATGTCGGGCAACATGATGGGCTCCTGAGGAATAGGCTCTATATCATAATCCTTTTCAATGTCCTTGCTGAACTCCAGTCCTATGGTGGTCTCCTGTGCGGTCAAGGTGAAGTAGTTGTCCTTATCGATGGTGATGTCGTAAGTCGTGTTTTTGTTGATTTGGCTGTCGCTGAAGTTGAAGTAACCCTTGTCGTTGGTACGCGTCATGATGTTGGAACCATCACTACCAATCAAACGTACGGCAGCGTTGCTCACAAACTGCTTGGTCTTGGCATCCTTGACCGTCCCCGAGAAGGTGAACAGGATGGGCGGCTCCTCAAAATAATAGATGTTGTCCAAGCCACGGCTGTTGCCACGGCTGGAAGAAATGAAGCCGCGTTCTTCAGTAGGATGGAAGATGATGGCGAAGTCGTCGCCTGTAGAGTTGATGGGATATTTCAGGTTGCGCGGTTCGCCCCATTGACCACTGGTATCCATGGATGAGACGAAAATGTCCAAGCCGCCCATGCCGCCATGACCATCAGAAGCGAAATAGAGCACAGTGTCGTATCTGAGGAAAGGAAACACCTCATTGCCAGACGTATTGATTCTTTCGCCGAGATTAAAGGGGTGCTTAAATGGTTCAGTGGCATTGTCGCGCATGGCCACCCAAATGTCGTTGCCTCCAAAGCCGCCTTTGCGTTCGGCAGCGAAGTACATGATGAGTTCGTCACTGGTGAGGGTGGGGTGTCCGACAATATCCAGCGTGTCGACACCGGCAATCTCCACGGGATGGGCCTCGGAGAATGCGCCACCGCTCTTGCCAGCCACCATGATTTGGCAACCGTTCTTGCGGTGGGCACCGTTTTGGCAGCGGGTGAAATAGAGTTTCGTGTACTTGGAGTTCATGAAAGGCGTGCCTTCACTGGCTTCAGTGTTGATGTTTTCGCCTTCGTCGGCCAAGACGGGTGTACTCCAGTCGCCCTTACGGTCTTGCTTCGAGGTGAAGAAGTCGGCAAATTCTTGTCCGGTGATGCCGTCCTTTTCCTTACCTGTGGCAGCATCGCGGTTGGAAGTGAAGATGATCTCGTTGTAGTTGGTGTTGATCCAACAGGCACCATAGTCGGAGTCCTTGGTCGAATTCACCTTTTTCAGCTCGGTGAGTTGGTATTTCGACGGGTTCTCCATCCATTCCTCAATCATCCGTGTAGTCTCCGCTCCCAAAGGCCCTCGCGGGTCATCTGGCACTTTTTGGGCGTAGGTCTCATACATCTCGATGGCGTCCTTGTATTTCTGGTTCATCTTGTAAGTGTCAGCGAGATAGAGATAAACCTCGGGATGGGTGTTGGGATACTCGGTCTTCAACAGGCGTTTGTAATATGGCTCAGCACGTTTGGTGAGGCCGATGAGGCGATAGCATTCCGCCATCTGGAAACTGATGCGGTTGCGTTCGTCCTTGTTGCGACGCACTCTGCGGTAGGCTTTCTTGTAGCGGTCGACGGCCTCAGTGTATTGCTTGCGGCCAAAGGCCAAGTCAGCGTTTTTGGCTGGGTTTCTTTTTTGCGCATTAAGGTCAGTGCTCATGAAGATGAACAAGGCCGATAGGATAATTAGGAGGTATCTTTTCATAGACATAAATTCTCTTTTTGCAAACGCAGGAATGGCGTTTTTATTATCGGACAAAAGTACAATAATTCCTTGAAACGGAGCTGACTTTGGCAACAAAAAAATCCCGCCGTCACCAGCGGGATTCTTTGCAAGCAGTTTAGAAGGTTAATGTATGATGTTCAATCATTTCTTCTTTGAGGTGCTTTCTTCGGCGATTTCCTTGTCTTTCTTGTTGCCCTTCATCAAGACGTAGGCGAAAGGCGAGGACAGGAACACTGAAGAGAACGTACCGGCCAGCACACCGACCAACAGAGCGAAGATGAAGCCGCGGATGGTGTCGCCACCGAAGATGAAGATGGCGAGCAACACAACCAAGGTCGAACCTGAGGTGTTGAATGAACGGGTCAAGGTGCTGTTGACAGCGTTGACCATGTTTTCCTTCAAGGAGCTCTTCGGATGCAGGCCGACATTCTCACGGATACGGTCGAAGATAACCACCGTAGCGTTGATGGAGTAACCGATGACGGTCAGCACTGCGGCAATGAAGCTCTGGTCGACTTCCATGGTGAAGGGCAACACGTTGTAGAACAAGCTGTACATACCCAACACGATGATGGTATCTTGCGTCAAGGCCATAATGGAAGCCACACCATATTGCCACTTCTTGAATCGGATGGCGATGTAGCAGAACATCAGAGCCAGAGCCACGATGATGGCGATGATGGACTTACGCGTAACGTCGCTGGCGATGGTGGCACCGACTTTCTGCGTACTCAGGATGCCCACGGTCTCGTCCTCGGATGAGAATTGAGTCATGGTCAAGCTGTTGTTATAGAGGCCCTTCAAACCATCGTAGAGGATGACTTGGATGACGCTGTCGACTTCGGGGCTGTCGTTCTTGATCAAGAACTTGGTCGTGATCTTCACCTGACCGTTGGTACCGTAAGTCTTTACTTCAGGCGTTGACCAATCTTCCACCTCTTGGCCTTCTCTCATTTCGAGGGCGCTGTGGATGGCGTTCTTGTCAAAGTTGACATTTGACAAGGCTTCACGGACTTGCTCCACCTTGATGCTCGGATTGTCGAATTGGACGACATAGTTACGACCACCCTTGAAGTCGATACCGAGGTTCAGACCACGGATGCCGAGTGAACCCAAGCTGACCACCAGGAAGCAAATGCAGATGATGAAAGAGGTCTTGCGCATATCGATGAAGTCATAGTGCTTGTCTTGCAGGAAGTTGCGCGTCCAAGCAGTGCTGAAAGAGATTTCTCTGTCTTTGCTCAGCATACGTTCGAAAATCAAACGGGAGATGAAGATGGAGGTAGCCAGTGAGGTGAGGATACCGATGCAGAGAGTGACAGCGAAGCTGTGGACAGGACCCGTACCCAAGATGATGAGGATGATACCCGTGATCAAGGTGGTGACGTTACCGTCGATAATGGCGGAGTAAGCGTTCTTGTAACCATCGGCGATGGCGAGTTTCAAGCCCTTGCCAGCCTTCACCTCTTCCTTGATACGTTCGAAGATAATCACGTTCGAGTCAACGGCCATACCCAAGGTCAATACGATACCTGCGATACCAGGCAAGGTCAGCACAGAGCCGAGGCAAGCCAACACACCGAACAGGAAGAACACGTTGACCAACAGGGCGATATCGGCAACGATACCGGACTTGTTGTAGAAGAACACCATGTAAACCAGCACGAGGATGAAGGCGAACACCATTGACCACATACCTTTTTGCACGGCTTCCTTACCGAGTGAAGGACCAACGACCTGCTCTTCAAGGATACGAGCAGGAGCGGGCAACTTACCAGCCTTCAAAATGTTGGCCAAGTCTTGTGCCTCGTCGATGGTCATGCCGCCACCGGAAATGGACGAACGACCGTTCGGGATTTCACCGTTAACCACAGGATAGCTGTAAACGTAGTCGTCAAGAACGATGGCGATTTGCTTGCCAATGTTCTCGCCGGTGAGGCGCTTCCAAGCCTTGGCACCTTCGGAGTTCATCTGGATGGTGACTTCCACCTGGTTGCCTTGACCGTAGTCTTGACGAGCGTCGGTAATCACTTCACCGCCGAGAGCGCACTTGTTGTCGCGCGACATCTTCAGGGCGACGAGTTCGAGGAACTGCATTTCGCCTTGCGTGATTTCGGGCTTCACAGTCCAAGCGAACTTGAGGTTACGCGGGAAGAGGCTTCTCGTTTCAGCCAGCATCTGGTTGATGGTAGCGGTGTCTTTCACTTGAGCGATACCCACGCGAGCGGTCTCACCAGCCATCACCTGACCAGCTTCGTTCTGATAGAAAGAAGGTTGGAGGTAGGCGAACAAAGGATTGTTCTCCTGGAACTTGTTCATCTCTTCGTCTTCGGAGAGGGCTTCCATCTCGTTGTTTTCTGCCAATTGGTCGAGGAGGTTGGCCTCGGTGCTGTCGGCCACGGCTTTGGTGCTGTCGATCACAGCGCCTTCTTCAGCGGCAACCACTTCTTGGTTTTCAACGGTAGCTGCTTCAGGAGCAGGGTTGCTGTCCAAAGCTTTCTGTGCCTTTCTCGTTTCAGCCAGCTTGTTGTTGGCTTCGGCAAAGTATTGTTGAAGCTCTGAGAAGTTGTAGGTCTCCCAGAATTCAAGTTGAGCCGTGCCTTGGAGAAGTTTACGAACACGCTTCGGGTCTTTGATACCAGGCAGTTCGACGAGGATACGGCCTGAGTTCTCCAGCTTCTGGATGTTGGGCTGAGCCACACCGAAACGGTCGATACGGGTTCTCAAGATCTGATAGGAACGGTTGATGGCACCTTCGCTTTCGCTTCTCAACACCTTCAGCACTTCGCTGTTGGTCGAGTTGACGGTGATGCCTTTATCTTTGAACTCATACAGGAAGATAGAGGCAAGTCTTGCGTTGGGGTCGACTTCTTCAAAGGCTTCGCCAAAGAGGGTGACAAAATCGCCCTGACTCTTCTCCTGTCTCTCGGTGGCCAGTTCCATAGCTCTCACGAAAGTGGGGTCTTGCGAATGGCCTGCCAAAGCCTTGACAATGTCCTTAACCGAGACTTCGAGGGTGACGTTCATACCACCCTTCAAGTCCAAACCCAAGTTGATTTCTCTTTCTTTTGCATCGCGGTAGGTGTACTTCTTGAACAAGAGATTGTACACGTTCACGTTACTGATTGAATCGAGGTAGTAGGTCTCTTTCTGATCCTTGATGAGGCCATACGTCGCTTCGTTAGTGTTTGCAAGTTTGCTAGCCTCTGCTTCGGCATACTTCACAGCCTTCTTTTCCACACGCTTGGTTACCAAGGTGAAGGAAAGCTGATAGATGAAGATGAGCGCGAAGATAATGGCTATCGTCCTGATTGCTCCTTTGTTTTGCATTGTAAAACTGATTTAATTATTTGACTTTTAATTTGTTAAATTTCAAAATATGTACTTTTTCTCAATTACGAGCCTGCAAAAATACGAAATATTTCTATTTATATTTCAACCACTTGAAAATTTCCTTGTAGGAAAGCTTTTTTCCGTACATCAAAATGCCTGTGCGATAGATTTTTGCCGCAATCCACGTCATCAATACAAAAGTGCCGGCCAAAAGGACGACCGAGACCACGATTTGCCAGATGGGCACGCCAAACGGGATCCTCACCATCATGGAGATAGGGGAGGTGAAAGGTATCATAGAGAACCATACCGACAAGGCTCCGTCGGGGTTGTTGACGATGTAGAACGAACTGATGATGGCCACCATCAACGGCACGGTGACGGGCAAGGTGAATTGTTGCGAGTCGGTGTTGTTGTCGACCACCGAACCGATGGCGGCATATAAAGTGGCATAAAGCAGGTATCCTAAGATAAAGAAAATGAGGAAGCATGCGATGATGGTTCCGAAATCGATGGAGTGGACGATTTGCAGGAAGCTCTGCACGCTTTCGTTGCTCATGATGTCGTTGGAGGTGATTTCCTGGGCCATTACGGTGCCTTGCGACAGCATCTCGGGATTGCTGAGTCCCAAGTAGGCCGAGAAACCGAGATAGAGCACGAGGGTGAGCACAATCCAAAGCACAAACTGGGTGAGGGCCACCAGCGAAACGCCGATGATTTTGCCCATCATCAGTTGGAAAGGCTTCACTGAACTGATAATGACCTCGATGATTCGGTTGTTTTTTTCTTCCGAAACGCCTTGCATCACTTGTCCCCCAAAGAACACGATGAACGAGCAGACCAGCATGGCCAGAATGACGCCAAGCGTAAACTGCACCTCGGTAAAGGTCTCTTTTTCATTGCCTTTTTCGTCCATGCGCATGACGGAGAGGTTGACATCCGTCTTGATCGCGCTGACGATCTCGGGGTCAACGCCTTTGGCCATTAGTTTTTGGTTCCTGATTTCTTTCTCCATCACGCTGCTGATGTATGTCTCAACCTCCATCGGTACTTGTCGTATGCTATAGACAACCGCGTTTGATGGGATGTTGAGCTGTGTGGGTGGCACATAAAGCGCCATGTCGAACACGCCCGTCTTCACCATCTCCTTGATTGAGTCGATAGGCTGGCCGTGCATGGGGACAAAAGTGTGTGCCTCATTGCTTGTGAAGCTATTTTCAAACCAACGGCTCTCGTCGACGACGGCCACGCGCAGGTGGTCGGTGTGCGAGTTGAGGGTAAGCATGATGGGAATGATATAAATGGCAGCCATCAAGATAGGACCGAGGAAGGTCAGGAGAAGAAAGCTGCGCTTGCGCACACGTGTCAGATATTCGCGCTTGATGATGAGTCCGATCTTGTTCATGAGGCTTGGTTTTGGGATTGCACTTCTTGGATAAAGATGTCATTCATCGAGGGTAGCATCTCTTTATAGGAGACGAGTTGCCCGATTTGCAGTAGCTGTTTGAGCAGTTCGTTGGGCGAATCGCTGAAGGTGGTCAGTTTTACTTCGTCATGGATGTCGGTCGGTTCCACCTTTATATTATTATAGGTGTCGCCCAAAGCGAAAATGGGCTGGATGTCGTCGGTGCGGATGATGATTTCCCTTTGGTGCGTGTCGTGTTGCCTTTTGATGTCGCCGACACGGCCTTGCAGGATGCTCCTACCTTTATTTATTAAGGTGATGCTGTCGCAAAGTTCCTCAACAGAGGCCATATTGTGGGTCGAAAGCAGGATGGTCGCGCCTTTGTCGCGCAAATCCAACATGGCTTCTTTCAAGAGGTTGGCGTTGATGGGGTCGAAGCCGCTGAAAGGCTCGTCGAAGATGAGGATTTCAGGTTCGTGGATGATGGTCGTCACGAACTGTATTTTTTGCTGCATGCCCTTGCTGAGTTCTTCGACTTTCTTGTCCCACCAGTTGCCGATTTCAAACTTTTCGAACCATGTTTTCAGCCTTTTCTGCGCCTCGGCTTTCTTGATGCCTTTGAGTTCTGCCAAATAGATGGCTTGCTCACCGACCTTCATCTTCTTGTAAAGGCCGCGCTCTTCGGGCAGATAGCCAATGCGGGCGATGTGCTTTTGGCTGAGCTTCTCTCCGTTGATGAGCACTTCGCCTGAATCTGGTGCCGTGATTTGGTTGAGGATGCGGATGAGGGTAGTCTTTCCCGCGCCGTTGGGACCCAAAAGGCCGTATATGCAATGCTCTGGAATCTCAATGCACATACGGTCTAAGGCGGTGTGGTCGGCGTATCGTTTCGTGACCTTGTTGACGGATATTTTGGTCATAATATTGTAAATCGGGCCCTTCGACAAGCTCAGGGACCCTTGCAAGGTCGTTGAGCCTGTCGAAACGCCGGTTTATTTTAATTAAAGTAATCCTTAATCTTACTGAAAAAGCTCTTCTCCTCGGCGGTAGGATTAGGCTTGAAGTTCTCCGATTGGGCGAGTTGCTGCAACAATTCCTCTTCTTTCTTGTTGAATTTCTTCGGAATCCAAACGTTCACATTGACGAGCATGTCGCCGCTGCCGTAGCCGTTGAGGATGGGTAAGCCTTTGCCGCGTAGCCTCAATACCTTGCCGCTTTGTGTGCCAGGGGCAATCTTCACCCTTACCTTACCATCGACGGTGGGCACTTCGGCTTGTGTTCCCATGATAGCCTCGGGGATGGTGATGAACAGGTTGTAAATCAACGTGCTCTCGTCACGCTCGAAGTCGGGATGGGCCTCTTCTTCGATAAGGACGAGCAAGTCGCCGCTCACGCCATTGTGCGGGCCGGCGTTGCCCTTGCCACGCACGGTGAGTTGCATGCCTTCGCCCACGCCAGCGGGTATGTCGATTTCGATGATTTCATCGCCTTTCATGATGCCTTCACCGCCGCAGTGTGTACATTTCTTCTTGATGACAGTGCCTGTGCCATTACAAGTGGGGCATACAGAGGCAGTCTGCATCTGTCCGAAGAAGCTGTTGACAGTTTGCACCACCTGACCGCGACCGTGGCAGGTAGGGCAGGTCTCGGTGGAGCCGTCCTCCGAGCCGCTGCCATGGCAATGCGAACAAGCCACGTATTTGCTCACCTTGATTTTCTTCTTCGTGCCATGCGCAATCTCCTGAAGGTTCAGCTTCACCTTCACGCGCAGGTTGGAACCACGTTGTTTGACAGTGCCGCCACGACTGCCGCCGCCGCCAAAACCGCTAAATCCGCTGAAACCGCCGCCAAAGTCAAAGCCGCGACCGAACACACTGTTCAGGATGTCGTTCAGGTCGAAGTCGCCGAAGCCGCTGAAGCCTCCGCCACCAGCTGAGCCACCGTCCATGCCGGCGAAGCCATAGCGGTCGTAACGCGCCTTTTTGTTGGCGTCACTCAACACGGAATAGGCCTCCGAGGCTTCCTTGAAGTTCTCCTCGGCGGTCTTCTTCTCGGCATCGGTGCCATTCACCCACTTGTCAGGGTGCCATTTCAAGGCTGCCTTACGGTAAGCGCTCTTTATTTCATCGGGCGTGGAGTTCTTGTTGACCCCCAACACCTCGTAGTAATCTCTTTTTTCTGCCATTCTTACTTCCTTTCTTAGTTACCGACAACGACACGGGCAAACCGTATCACCTTGCCGTTCAATTTGTAGCCTTTCTGAATGACATCCAAAACCTTGCCTTTCTTGTCCTCTTCAGGAGCAGGAATCATCGTCAAGGCTTCATGTTCATCGGTGTTGAATTCGACTCCCATTGCCTCGATTTCCTCCAAACCTTTCTTTTTCAAGGTGTCTTTCAACTTGTTGAAAATCAAGGTAACACCTTGCAGGTCGGCCTCGTTGCCGTTCTTCTCCATGTTTTGCAAGGCGCGCTCAAAGTCGTCGAGCACGGGAAGAATGTCCTTGATGACATTCTCCGAAGCCGTGACGGTTAAGTCAAGCTTTTCCTTTGCTGTGCGTTTGCGGAAGTTGTCGAACTCCGAGAACAGACGCAGGTATTTGTCGTTCAGCTCGGCATATTTGGCTTTTTCTTCTTCCAAAGCCTTTTCTTGAGCATGACGAATCTTGAACCGTTTTGACTTTTTGTCCGAAACCTTGTCAGCGGATTCTTCTTTTTTTTCATCGACGGGTTGTTCTTCGACGGGTTCTTGATGGTTCTCCATGTCGGGATTGACGGTGTCTTTCAAGGCATCGTCTTGATTCTTAACGTTTTCGTTTTCTGTCATGATATGTGTATTTTACTATTTTTTTTCTTTTTGCGCTAAGGCATATCAAATCGTTTGCCAAAAGGTTGGTTTTGACAAAATGGCAGAATAGGATAGGGAGGGGTTTATAGGCGTTCGATGATGGGCCCGTCGAGGCTGAGGGCGTTGACGCGCTTGTCGATATACTGATAACCTCTTTCGATTTGGTCGCTGTTGTCGATGATGCTGGTGCCGTCGGCGGAGAGGGCGGCGATGAGCAGGGCGACGCCGGCGCGGATGTCGGGCGAGGCCATGCGGATGCCACGCAGGGCATGGGCATGGTCAAGGCCGATGACGTTGGCACGATGGGGGTCGCAGAGGATGATTTGCGCGCCCATGTCGATGAGCTTGTCGACGAAGAACAGGCGGCTCTCAAACATCTTCTGGTGGATGAGCACGGTGCCTTTGGCTTGGGTGGCCACCACCAATACGATACTGATTAGGTCGGGTGTGAAGCCGGGCCAAGGCGCATCGGCCACGGTGAGTATGCTGCCGTCCATGAAGGTCTGCACCTCGTAATGGTCTTGGGCAGGGATGAAGATGTCGTCGCCACGGTATTCCATCTGTATGCCGAGCCTGCGGAACACATCGGGGATGATGCCTAACTGTGCAATGCCCGCGTTCTTGATGGTGATTTCAGAACCTGTCATGGCAGCCATACCGATGAAGCTGCCCACCTCAATCATGTCGGCAAGCAATGTATGTTCCGTGCCGTGCAATCGGCTTACACCATTGATGGTCAAAAGGTTGGAACCAACACCCTTGATGTCGGCGCCCATGCTGTTGAGCATGGTGCAGAGCTGTACAAGGTAAGGCTCACAGGCAGCGTTGAAGATGGTTGTGGTGCCTTGAGCCAATACTGCGGCCATGACGATGTTGGCCGTTCCGGTAACAGAGGCTTCGTCAAGGAGCATGTAGCAGCCTTTCAATCCACCGCGTTGCACCTCTACTTCGTATGAGTTGAAATCAAAAATGGCCCCGAGTTTTTGCAAGCCGATGACATGCGTGTCCAACCTGCGCCGACCGATTTTGTCGCCACCTGGCTTGGGCATGTAAGCCTTGCCGAAGCGGGCAAGCATGGGACCGGTCATCATCACGCTACCTCTAAGCTTTGAGGCTGTTTTTTGATAGGCAGTCAAATGGAAGTAGTTGAAATTGATTTCCTTGGCTTGCAAAACGATGTCATGTCTCGTAGGACGTTCAACGGTCACGCCCATACCTTCCAACAAGGCAATCAAGTTGTTGATGTCCAAGATGTCTGGTAGGTTATGGATGGTGACTTTCTCGTCGGTGAGCAGACAGGCACAAAGAATCTGCATGGCTTCGTTCTTTGCGCCTTGTGGTATGATTTCGCCTTGCAGCTTGCAGCCGCCTTTGATTTTCAGTGATGCCATTATTAGTTTAGAGTTTAGGGTTTAGAGTTTAGAGTTTACCTAACTCTTGCATGCGTTTCTTGTAAGCTGGGTTATTCGGGTTATTCATGTTGGCCTTCAGGTTCGGCACTTTCTTCTTTTTCTTCTTGCCTTGCTGTGGCTGTTGTAGTTTGGCCTGTTGTTGGCCTTTTACCGACATGTCGCTGTTGTTGTTCAGTTTCAACTCGTCGGCAATGACAAGGCGTCCTCCGCTGATGTTCTTCAAATCTTCGATGATGACTTGGTCGTTGACGACGCTCTTGTTCCATTCCAGGTAGTTGCGCTTCATCTGTCCGGCCAAAGAGTAGGCGAGGGCTTCGCGAATCTCATCGTTTTCCTCCTGTGATGCGGCCTCAATCATCTTGATGAGATATTGCCCGTAATGCCCGTATTTGATGTCGTTATTCTGATAACCAATATGTTGAGGTTTTCTTTGCTTTTCCATTGGGACGGGCGGAGCGTAGGGGCTGTCCACATCGAGTTGGTAGCCTGAAATCATATAGAGATGGTCCCAAAGCTTGTGTTCATAGTCGCTCGACTGTTTGATGTTGGGATTCATCTGCACCATCACGCTGATGATGTATTTTGCGGCCTCGGTGCGCTGCTCGCGGTCTTCAATCTCTGGCAGCTTCTTGATCATTTCCTGTATGCAACGGCCATATTCCGAGATGACAATCTGTTCTTTTTCTGTATTATAGGTCAATCCTGCTTTGTTCATTGTGATTCAATTTGGATGCAAAGATAGGGATTTTTATTTGATTATAGCCAAACGAGCGAACTTCAGCATCAGCATCTTCACGCCGCCCGCGTCGAAGTTGACGGAGGCTTTCTTGTTCGCGCCAGCGCCTTCGATGCTGAGTATGGTGCCCGCACCAAACTTTTGGTGCATCACGCGCATTCCTTCCTGAAGCAGGTCGGGATTGGAAGGTTCAAAGTTTTGTGGTACAGCGGGTTGACTTGTTTGTTCGGGTCGTGCAGTTGGCGTGTTCTCGATTTTTCGGAAGCCGTGTTCGCTGAAGCGACCGAAAGGCCTGCCACTTGTCGGCGTGGTGCCCCTGAACGACGCTTTTTGCGTCTGTTCGATGAGGTTGGCGTCGATTTCGTCGACGAAGCGCGAACGCTCGCTGAGGGTGAGGTTGCCGTAACGGTAGCGTTGCTCAGCATAACTCAAGGTTAACTTGGTCATGGCGCGGGTGATGGCCACATAGAACAGGCGGCGTTCCTCTTCCAGCTCTTCTCTCGTGCTAAGGCTGAGGATGCCGGGGAAGAGGTTTTCTTCCATGCCGACGACATAAACGTATGGGAATTCCAAGCCCTTCGCGCTGTGTATGGTCATCAGGCTGACGTAGTCGTTGTCGCCGTCGTCTTTCTTCATCTCGCTGTCGGTGAGCAGAGCCACGTCTTCCATGAATTGCACCAAGTCGACGCGGGCGGTCTCGCCGGTGGTTTCATCGACTTGGCGGTCGCTGAACTCCATGATGGCGTTGAGCAATTCCTCCACGTTCTCGACCCTCGAAACGCCCTCCGGTGAGTCGTCTTCTTTCAGCACCTTGATGAGTCCTATGGTATTGGTGATGTGTTTGGCCAGTTCGAAGGCGTTCATTTTTGCCTGCAAGGTTTGGAAGCTCTTGATCATCACCATGAAGTCACGGAACTTGTTGACGGTTCCCATGTTGAAGTCTTGCGGAAACACGTTGCTTTCCATGCACTTCCAAATGCTTGTGCGTTGTTCGTTGGCGACGACCATCATGCGCTCGATCGAGGTCTTGCCAATGCCGCGGGCAGGGTAGTTGATGATGCGCAATAGGGCTTGCTCGTCTTCGGGGTTGATGACGACGCGGAAATAGGCCAAGAGGTCCTTGATTTCCTTGCGGTCGTAGAAGGAGAGACCCCCATATATTTTATAAGGTATATTTTGCTTACGCAGGGCTTCTTCCATCGAACGGCTCTGGGCGTTGGTGCGGTAGAGGATGGCGAAGTCTTTGTTGGCCAAGTGGCGGCTCATCTTGTAGCCGAAGATGCTGTTGGCCACCATGGTGCCTTCCTCGGTGTCGCTGTTGGCATGGATGAGGCCGATGAGTTCGCCTTTCTCCTTGTCGCTCCACACCTTTTTCTTGATTTGGTCCTTGTTGTGGGCGATGACAGCGTTCGAAGCATTCACGATGTTTTGCGTGGAACGGTAGTTTTGCTCCAGTCTAATTAGCTTATAATCAGGGTAATCGTTCTTGAAGTTGAGGATGTTCTGGATGTTGGCACCACGGAAGGCATAGATGCTTTGCGCGTCGTCGCCCACAACGCAAATGTTCTCGAATAACGCCGCGATACGCTTTACGATGAGGTATTGGGCATAGTTGGTGTCCTGGTACTCGTCGACGAGGATGAACTTGAAATGGTTTTGGTATTTGTAGAGCACGTCAGGGTTGTCGCGCAGCAGCACATTGGTGAAGTACAAGATGTCGTCGAAGTCCATGGCATTGGCACGATGCAGGCGCTCGTTGTAGAGCTTGAACAGCTGCCCGATGAGCGGCTTGTTGGCCTTGCGGTCGGCCTCTTGGACCTCGGGATTGTTGGCATAGTCTTCGGGCGAGAAGAGGCTCGATTTGGCTGAGCTGATGCGTGCCAGCACCTGCTTGGCGGGGTAGACCTTGGTGTCGAGGCTCAAATCTTTGAGAATCTGTGTGATGAGAGCCTTAGAGTCATCCGTGTCGTAAATCGAGAAATTGCTCGTGAAGCCAATCTTTTCCGCCTCGATGCGCAAAATCCTCGCGAAGATGGAGTGGAAGGTGCCCATCCACACGTTGCGGGCGTCGCTGGCGTTGACGAGTTGCATGATGCGTTCCTTCATCTCGCGAGCGGCCTTGTTGGTGAAGGTGAGGGCCATGATGCTGAAGGGGTCGACGCCCTCTTGGATCATGTAGGCGACACGGTAGGTGAGGGCACGGGTCTTGCCCGAACCGGCACCGGCAATCACCATCACGGGGCCTTCTATAGTGGTAACGGCCTCTCTTTGAGGCTCGTTCAAGTCTTTCAATAGGTCAATCATTTATAGCTTGTTTAGAACTAAAGGTAATGTGTTTTTAAATAAAGGCTGCACCGCCTTGTCTGCAGTCCCATATAGAAGCGATGTATACGCCGTCATCCTCAACAAAATAATACACTTT
>JAEEGK010018556.1_pt1 | contig 15034 bp, 11 predicted proteins | sample 8958771 | NCBI WGS metagenome assembly JAEEGK01 (sample SAMN16246547, study PRJNA631951) | gut metagenome | biome: gut microbiome; feature: rumen; material: SC-attached | host: Bos | place: Iran: Karaj | collected 2018-10 | reverse complement strand
TCCCACTTGGCCTGCTCGCGCAGGACGTTGGGGTTGGTGGCGCGGAACTGGGCCTCGTCGAAGCTCTCGCCGAAGCGCTTGCGGCCCTTGGCGACCTCCTTGTTCATCTTTTCCTCGATCTTGCCGAGGTAGTCCTCGATCAGGACGTCCGCGCGATAGCGCTTCTTGGAGTCCTTGTTGTCGATGAGCGGGTCGTTGAACGCGCCCACGTGGCCCGAGGCCTCCCAAATGCGGGGGTGCATGAAAATGGCGGAGTCGATGCCGACGATGTTCTCGTTCAGGCGGGTCATCGCTTCCCACCAGTAATTCTTGATGTTGTTCTTGAGCTGGACGCCCATCTGGCCATAGTCATACACGGCGGCCAGACCGTCATAGATCTCACTGGACGGGAAAATGAACCCGTACTCCTTGCAGTGAGCCACCAGCACCTTGAAAAGTTCGTCTTGTGTCATATCTTTTCTTATTTTGTCGTCTGTTGTTGCGGTTGGGACAGGGGTTTTTCGGGGCATTTGCCCGGAATAGGGTCGCGAAGCGATAGCCCCGGAAAACCCCTGTCCCAACCGATTCTAACCCGCAAAGTTACGCAAATAATTCGGGAAACGCGGCGCGGAGGGAGGGTTTTGCGATTTCCGCGAGCGGGATCTTTACGAAATCGCGCTCGGCGATCAGCGGGTGGGGGACCATTAAGTCCTCAGTATCAATATGTTCATTCCCGTAAAAGAGAATGTCGATGTCCATGGTGCGGTTGTGGTAGATCCGCTTGCCTTCCGCGTCGAATTCAAGCTTTTCGTCCCTTCCGAGGGCGCGTTCGATCTCCTTGCAAAGGGCGAGGATCTCGTGTCCCTGTTCCTCCGGCGTCCCCCTCCGGTAGATCCGGTACAGCACGCAGGCGTTCAGGAACTTGTCGCCCTTGAACCCCCAGGCCTTCGTCTCAATGAGCCGGGAAAGCGCCGTATAGTGACACCCGAGTCCCTCGTCCAGCATCGACAGGGCCCGTTCGATGTTCTTCCGACGGTCCCCCTTGTTGGATCCAAGGCCCAGATATACGCTCACGAACGCCATGCTAGCTCAGTTTCCCGTAATCGTCTTCTTCATAGTCCAGGCCCAGTTCGACACGGGCCTCCTCGGACAGCATGCTCCGGTCCCAGACCGGCTCGAAGGTCAGTTCGATGGTGCATCCGGTCACCCCGGGCACGCGCTTCACGCTGTCTTCCACCTCATGCAGCACCTCGTCCGCCATCGGGCAGTTCGGGGCCGTGAAGGTCATCACGATCGACACCTTCTTCTCTTTGTCGATATTCAGCTCGTAAATGAGTCCGAGGTCGTAGATATTGACCGGAATCTCGGGATCGTACACCTGCTTGAGCGCAAGGATGACGTCCGTATAGAGCGGCTGGAGGGCGGCGACGTCCTCCGCGGTAAGCACTTCCTTATTCTTCTGTTCTTCCATAGATTTCTCGACTTCGCTCGAAATGACAACTAAACGGAGGCGGCACGACGGATGGTGTCAATCATCGACACAAGGCCGTTGGCGCGGGTCGGGGAGAGGTTTTCGCGCAGGCCGATCTCATCGACAAAACCGAAATCGTCGGCCGCGATCTCCGCGGGCGTACGGCCGGAATAGACGGAAATCAGCAGGGAGATGATTCCCTTGGTGATGATGGCGTCGCTGTCGGCCCGGAAATACATTTTCCCGTCCTCCAGGGCATAGTCCAACCACACGCGCGACTGGCAGCCCTTGATAAGTTTGTCCTCCGTCTTCTCTTCCTCCGGGTACGGCTCCAACGCCTTCCCCAGCTCGATCAGGTACTCATACCGGTCCAGCCACTCGTCATACATCGAGAACTCCTCGATGACTTCCTGTTTCTTTTCTTCTAGCGTCATACTAGCATCGTTATCGCTTTATTCAAGCACTTCACAAAATACTCCGCCTCTTCCATCGTGTTGTAAGGGGCGAAACTCGCGCGGAGCATGCCCGTCACGCCGAAACGGTCCATCAGGGGCTCGGCGCACATCTGGCCGGAGCGGACGGCAATGCCCATCTTGTCCAGGATCAGTGCGAGGTCCTCGTGGTGCGCCCCTTCCACGGTAAAGGAGAAGATCGGGGTCTTCTCCGCTGTTCCACGGGGAACACCATAGAGACGGATGCGCGGGTCGCCTGTCAATGTCGACAGCAGATACTCCGTGATCTTCTTCTGGTTCTCGGCCACCTCTTCATCCTCCTGGAACTGCCGGGCAAGCCGAAGCGCCTCCTGAAGGGTAGGGACGGCGTTGAAGTTCTGCGTGCCGGCCTCGAACTTGCCGGGCACAGGAGCGAAGGTCGTTCCGGAGAAACGGACGGTCTCGATCATCTCGCCTCCGCCCATGTACGGCGGCATCGCTTCAAGCCATTTCTTCTTCCCGTACAAGACGCCGGTTCCGGTCGCGCCGTACACTTTGTGTCCGGAGAACACATAAAAGTCACAGTCCATCTCCCGGACGTCAATTTTCTCGTGAACGCTCCCTTGAGCGCCGTCCACGAGCACCGGAATGTCGTGTGCGTGAGCTATTTGCACAATTTCCCGTACAGGATTTACAAGGCCTAACACATTGGAAATGTGAGAGATAGCTATAATTTTAGTGCGCTGAGAAATTAATTTTTCCAGCGAGCTGACCATCAGGCCGCCAAATTCGTCAATCTCAAGGACTTTCAGAACGGCTTTTTTGCGCTGGCAGAGCAGCTGCCACGGGACGATGTTCGAATGATGCTCGGCTACCGAGACGATGATCTCGTCGCCTTCTCCGACGAAGGCCTCGCCGAAACAGGATGCGACCAGATTGATGGACATCGTCGCTCCCGAGGTGAAGACGATCTCTTCCCGATGCTTGGCACCGAGGAATTCCCGGACGGCGTCCCGCGTCTTCTCGTACTCTTCCGTCGCATCGACCGCCAGCTTGTGGACAGCGCGATGGATGTTTGCGTTGGACATCGATGCCAACGCGCGCTGCTTTTCGAGCACGGCAAGCGGGCGCTGGGCGGTGGCAGCGTTGTCCAGGTATACGAGCTGTTTGCCGTACACCGTCTGTGCGAGCGCCGGGAACCGGCTTCTGATTTCCTGTACCGTCATACTTCTTTGATAAGTCTGCAAATTTACATATTTTTGCGTTATGATAGATTACATCAAAGGACAAATCATCGAACTGACGCCCACGGAGTTAATCCTCGAGTGCGGTGGCATCGGTTACAGCATCCTCATCTCGCTGCAAACCTACGAGAAAATGCAGCTCCAAACCCAGACGGTCGCCTACATCCATCACTACATCCGCGAGGACGAGGAGCTCTTCTACGGTTTCGCCACGAAGGACGAACGGGAGCTGTTCCGGCTGCTGATCGGCGTCTCGGGCATCGGAGTCAATTCCGCCCGGATGATGTTGTCTTCGCTGACCTCCGATGAAATCCGTCACGCCATCCTCGCCGAGGATGTAAACAAGATCAAAAGCGTCAAGGGAATCGGCCTCAAGAGTGCCCAGAGGCTGGTTTTGGAACTCAAGGACAAGATCGTCAAGGGCGCCGGCTCCGAGTCTGCGACCATCTTCAAGGCCGATACGAACGCCCTCGTCGACGAGGCCACCACGGCCCTCGTGATGCTCGGTTTCACCAAGGCCAACATCAACAAAGTCATGCCTTCGATTCTGAAGGAAAACCCTGGTGCCAGGGTCGAAGAAATCATCAAAGCAGCGCTCAAGAAGCTCTAATCACGAAATCCGATAGAATACCCTCTACCGAAAACGAGCCTCTTGCTTGTTCCACGTGGAACAAAAGACGGGGTTAGCGACCGAAATAGACGAGGAGGACGGCGATGTCGGCGGGGGAGACACCGGAGATACGGGTGGCCTGGGCGATGGTTTCAGGCTTGTAGCGCTTGAGTTTCTGGCGACATTCGATGGAAAGAGACTGGACTTTATCAAAGTCGAAATCAGCAGGAATCTTGATATACTCTAAGCGATTGTTCTTTTCCGCCTGCTGCTTTTCGCGCTGGATGTAGCCATCATATTTGATGGCAATTTCGACCGCCTCTATCACCTCCGGAGAAAATGTTCCACATGGAACAATTTGCATCAAATCGGCAAGGGAAAGCTCCGGGCGCGCGACAAGCTCGGAAAGATGGCGGGAATCCGTAAGCGGCGCGGAGGAAACAGACGCCAGGTAATCATTGACCTTATCGGCCCGGACCTTCTTGGATACGCAGATCTCCTGCAATTCCGCAATCTGTTCCTGCTTGCGACAGACAGCAGCGTAGCGCTCTTCCGAGGCCAATCCTATCTCATGAGACCTAGGAGTCAGGCGAACATCGGCATTATCCTGGCGCAGCAGGATGCGGTATTCAGCGCGCGAAGTGAACATGCGGTAGGGCTCATCGACCCCCTTATTGATGAGGTCATCGATGAGGACACCGATGTAGGCTTCGTCGCGCCGGAGGACGAAGGGATCCTTTTCTGCAAGCTTCAGGTGCGCATTGATGCCGGCCATCAGACCCTGCGCAGCGGCCTCCTCATAGCCTGTGGTACCATTGACCTGACCGGCGAGGAAGAGGTTTTCGACGACGCGGGATTCGAGCGAATACTTCAGAGATTGCGGGTCAAAGTAGTCATATTCGACCGCATAAGCGGGTTTGAAGACGACCGCGTTTTCGAGGCCGGGAATGGCGTGCATGGCCTCCAGCTGGACCTCCTGCGGGAGCGAGGAAGAGAAACCCTGAAGGTAATACTCGGGGTTATTGCGACCCTCCGGCTCCAGGAAAAGCTGGTGGGAATCCTTGTCGGCAAAGGTGCGGAGTTTGTCCTCGATACTCGGACAATAGCGCGGACCGCGGCCATGGATAATGCCCGTGAAGAGAGGCGACCGGTCGAATCCCGAGCGGAGGATGTCATGGACCTTCTCGTTCGTATGGAGAATGTAGCAGTCCATCTGCGGGAGAGATTTCTCCACGCGGCCTCCGGCCTTGGTCGAAATGACAGAGGGCTGAATCGCCGAAGGAATGTCAAGGAAGGAGAAGCGGGCTGGGCTGTCGTCGCCGACTTGGACCGGAAGTTTCGAGAGGTCGAGGGAGCGGACGTCGATGCGCGGGGGAGTGCCGGTCTTCATCCGGGCGGTCGGAACACCGAGCGCGGCGATCTGGTCGGAGATCCCATAAGCCGCCGGCTCACCGATACGGCCCCCCTCGAAGGAATGGGTGCCGATGAACATCCGACCGTTCAAGAAGGTTCCGGCGGTCAAAACAACCGCCCGAGAATGAAAAATAGCCCCGGTAACTGTACGGACGCCCGCCAAAACGCCATTCTCAAAGAGAAGATTTGCGGCAAAATCCGCGTAAATACTTAAGTTAGAGCAACTTAGTAAGACTTCGCGCCACTTCAGCGAAAACGCGAGTTTGTCGCATTGTGCACGCGGACTCCACATCGCGGGGCCCTTTGAACGGTTAAGCATCCGGAACTGGAGCGTCGCGGCGTCCGTCACGACGCCGGACCATCCGCCGAGTGCATCGATCTCCCGGACGATCTGTCCCTTGGCGATTCCGCCCACGGCCGGGTTGCACGACATCTTGGCGAAGCCGTTCAGGTCAGGAGAAACCAGCAGGACGGAGGAGCCCAGCGAAGCAGCGGCCATCGCCGCTTCGCAGCCGGCATGCCCGCCTCCGATAACGATGATGTCAAACGAGTTCACGAAGCGACAGGTAATAGTTTTCCTTGGCGCGCATCTCGGCGATGTCTTCTTCCGTATGGTCGTCATAGCCGATCAGGTGCAGGACGCCATGGACAATCACCCGGTTCAGCTCGTCGGCGAACTCCGTCCCGTAGAACGAGGCGTTCTCCCGGACGGAATCGACACTGATGAACAGGTCGCCGTTCAGGCGGTCGCCTTCGCAGTAGTCGAAGGTGATGATGTCCGTAAAATAGTCGTGCTGGAGATACTTCATGTTCACGTCCAGGATGTAGTTGTCCGAACAGAAAACGATGGAGATATCCCCGACACGGCGGATCTCGCTTTCAGCAACGAGTTTGAGCCAGCGGCTGGTCAAGCGTTTCTCCTTGAAAGCGAACGATGTATCTTCTGTAAAATAAGAGACCATACTCTGGAATTTTGTGCAAATCTACGAATAAAATGGCTATTTTTGTATGATTTAAGCTTTTTGAAGACAAGATAACAAGGTATGAGTCAATACAAGACCGAAAAAGCCGTATTCGTCGGCGTCGTCCTGGAGAAAGGCGGAGAGCGCAAAGTTCAGGAATATCTGGACGAACTGGAGTTCCTGGCGGAGACCGCCGGAGCCGTGGGGGACAAGATGTTCATGCAGCGGATGGACCGACCCGACAAAGCCACCTACATCGGCACGGGAAAACTTCAGGAAATCAAGGAATACTGCGTCGAGAACGAGATCCAGTACGTCATCTTCGACGACGAACTCACGGGGACGCAGCAGCGCAATATCGAGAAGATCATCGAGTGCTCCGACGTCATCGACAGAACCAGCCTGATTCTAGAGATTTTTGCCCAGCGGGCGAAGACTTCCTATGCGAAGATGCAGGTGGAACTGGCTCATTATCAATACATGTTGCCGCGTCTGGCCGGTATGTGGACGCACTTGGAGCGGCAGCGGGGCGGCATGGGAACCCGAGGCGGTATGGGTGAAACCCAGATCGAGGTGGACCGCCGTATCGTCAAGCAGAAGATCACCAAGCTGAAGGAAGACCTCAAGAAAGTGGACCGGCAGATGGCCACGCAACGCAGCAACAGAGGCTCTCTGGTGCGTTTGGCCCTCGTCGGGTATACCAATGTAGGCAAGAGCACTTTGATGAATCTCCTGGCCAAATCTGACGTGTTTGCGGAGAACAAGCTCTTCGCCACGCTGGACACGACCGTCAGAAAGGTCGTCATCGAGAACTGTCCGTTCCTGCTGTCCGACACCGTCGGGTTTATCCGGAAACTCCCCACGCAGCTCGTGGAAGCCTTCAAGAGCACCCTGGACGAGGTTCGCGAGGCCGATATCCTGGTCCATGTGGTGGACATCTCCCATCCGGACTTCGAAGAGCAGATGCAGGTGGTGGAGCAGACGCTTCGCGACATAGGCGCCGCCAGCAAGCCCGTATTCGTCGTCTTCAATAAAGTTGACGCATATACCTACGAACCCTACGACGAGTTCTCCTTGACGCCGAAAGAGGCCAAGAACCGCACGCTGGACGAGCTTAAGAACAGCTGGATCGCACAAGAGAAGACGCCGTGCATCTTCATCTCCGCCAAAGAGAAGATCGGCATCGAAAAACTCCGGAACGACCTGTACAAGATGGTCGCGGAAATCCACGCGGGACGGTACCCGTTCAACAATTTCCTATGGTAAAAAGGCTTCTCGCCTTTCTCTCTGCGCTCCTGCTTTCCGCCGGCGCCACGTTCGCCCAAGAACAGGCGGAAAGCCCCTACGCAACCATTTTCCGGGGAAAGCTTCCCAACGTTTATCCTTACAAGTTCAACGGCACCTATTTCTGGGACCGAAAGGTGTTCCAGCGGGGCGACGTCATGTACAACGGCCGGCTCTATCGGGACGTTTCCCTCAACCTTGACGCCTGCGAAGGAGAACTCCTGGTCCGGGCGCAGGAGAATGCCAACGCCGTAGTTGTCTTCCGCGACCAGGTGGCTTGGTTCACCATGGGTCAATCCCTCTTCGTCAACCTACGGTATCTAGGCTGGAAAGAAGCTCCGGAAGGCTATTTCGAAGTAATCCGCGACGGAGAGATTCCCTTGCTGCGGAAGCGTATAAAAAAGCTTCGTTTCGACAGTACCGGCAGGTCCATGATGATAAGGAAGGACGCCGAGGACTATCATCCGGACGTCAAAAACTATTTCGACGCGAAAGATAGCTACTACGCCCTGGAGAAGGGGACGCTGAAGAAAATATCGAATAGGAACTGCAGAAAACGGCTCCAGGCTCCGGCAGGAGCGCCCTCCCTAAACCCTGAAGAGGTCTCTTGGCACAGCCATACCACGACGGCCCCTAAAGGCGTCATCGACGAGCCGAGCCTCCCCGGGACGGGAATCGGCTTGCCGGACGGCTATTTCGCCGAACGGAAAAAGGACACCGTCTCCGTCCGGTACATGGACAATCCCCTGCTCGCCTCCTACCGGAACAAAGTCTATTCCGTGGGCGACCCGGCCCTGGACAGCGGCAAGGCCGTCAAGACGGTCCGCGGCATTGTGACGGATGCGGAAACAGGAGAGCCGATGTACGGAGTCGTCATCTACGACGACAACGCCGGGACCTATACCCGTACCAACCGGAACGGCGAGTACCGGATCAACCTTCCAGGCGGAGAGAACATCTTGAAGTTCAGCGCGGAAGGAAAGGAAGACCTGGCCCTGATGGTGCGGGTCCACTCCGACGGCGGTCTCAACGTCATGATGACGGAGAAGGTAACGATGCTGAAGGAAGCCGTCGTGTCCGCGGAGAGCATGGCCCAGCACCGGAACACGGAAATGGGCGTGGAGAAAGTGAGCGTGAAGACGGTCAACAAGATTCCGTCGGCCTTCGGGGAGGGGGACATCATCAAGGCCGTCCTGACGCTGCCCGGCATCAAAACCGTCGGCGAGGCTTCCGGCGGATTCAACGTCCGCGGCGGCAGCGCCGACCAGAACCTCATTCTGTTCAACGGCAGCACCATCTACAACCCCTCGCACATGTTCGGCGTCTTCTCCGCCTTCAATCCCGATATTGTCAATGACATCGAGCTGTACAAGAGCTCCATTCCGGCCGAATACGGCGGACGCGTGTCCTCGGTATTGAATGTCGGCAGCAAGGACGGAGACATGCAGCGCTGGAAGGGGTCCGCGGGCATCGGCCTTCTCACCAGCCGGATCCACTTTGAAGGACCGCTGAAGAAGGGGAAAACCTCCGTCATCGCCGGGGTGCGCACGACCTACTCCGACTGGCTCCTGAAAAAATTGCCGCGGGAAAGCGCCTACAACGGCGGTTCGGCGGGTTTCACGGACGCAAACCTGGGCCTCGCCCATCGTGTCGATGAAAACAACACCCTCCATGCCTATGTCTATTATGCCACGGACCGCTTCTCCTTCGGCGAAGACACGACCTTCCGGTACGGCAACCTCAACGCCTCCCTGGCGTGGAAACGACGGACGGCGGAAGGCAGCATGAAAGTCAGCGGCGGTTATGATCAGTATGCCAACAGCGTCGCCGCCCACCAATGGGCAGGCGGGGCCTATGACATGGACACATACATCCGCCAGGCCTTCCTCAGGGCAGACTGGAAAAGGACGCTGACGGATGAACACGAACTTTCCTGGGGCGCGCACGTGACGGGCTATGCGCTGGATCCCGGCATTATGACCCCTTATGGCGATGACTCCCGCGTCCGTGCCCGGAGCCTGGACCGGGAACTCGCGCTGGAACCCGCGGTCTATGTTGCGGACACCTGGAAACCCTCCGATGAACTGTCCATGGAGGCCGGCATGCGCCTGACCGCTTTCTATGCGAAAAAGGGGAACGCGCTCTATGGCCTTCCCGACCTCCGGCTCGCGTTCAAGTATTCCCCCTCGGAAAACCTTTCGTTCAAGGCTGGCCTGAACTCGTTAACCCAGAATATCCATCTGATTTCCAACACTTCTGCGGTTTCGCCGATGGACACCTGGAAGCTCAGCGACGGCCGGATCAAGCCCACCTGGGGCTGGCAGGCGGCCGCCGGAGCATACTGGACGGAACTGAACACGGGCATTGACTTCACCCTCGAAACCTATTTCAAGCAGACTTACCGGGCTCTGGACTTCCTGCCCGGCGCCACTTTGTCGATGAATCCGAATCTTGCGGAGGAGCTCGTCCCTGTCCAAGGACGCGCCTACGGCGTGGAGCTGATGGCGCGGAAAACCACCGGAAAGATTACCGGATGGGCCTCCTACAGCTACTCCCGCGCGCGGCAGAAAGAGATGGGAGACCGCGGCAATGAAGCCCTTGCCCATGGCGGCTGGTATAACTCGCCTTACGACAAGCCGCACGAGTTCAAGCTCGTGGCCAACATCGCCCTTACCCACCGCTACAGTTTTTCGGTCAACGTGGATTATTCCACCGGACGGCCGGTGACCGTTCCCATCGGCATGTACTACTACGGCGGCACCTACAGGATGGCCTATTCCGAACGGAACGCCTTCCGGATTCCGGACTATTTCCGCACCGACGTCGCGTTCAACATCGACCCGGGCCATTACTTGAAGGCCATCTACCATACGACGATTACCCTGGGTGTGTACAACGTCACCGGACGGAAGAATCCCTATTCGGTCTTCTTCAAGACGACTCCTTCCGGCCTCACGAAGGGATATATGCTCTCCGTCTTCGCCACTCGGATTCCTTATATCAACATTAACTTCCTGTTCTGATGAGAAAGATTCTGTCCATTGTCGCCGTCCTCCTGTGCGCATCGGCCTGCGTCTATCCCTATACTCCGGAACTCGAAAAGGCGCCGGAGGGTATCCTGGCGGTCGATGGAAACATCTCCATCGGGGAACAGTCCGTCGTCTTGCTGACGACCCTTTCCTCCCTGTGGGCCGATGGCCTCACGGAACGGAAACCGGATTTCAGTGACGCAAAAGTCTGGGTGGAAGATGATGCCGGGGAAAAATACCAGGGGGTCCTTGGCAACGACAGTCCCGGTACCTTCCTGATTCCTACCGAAAACGCTCCTGCGGACCGGCGCTATCGCCTGTGCATCGAGGCGCTGGGCGGATTCTACACCAGTGACTGGAACGACATTCCGGAACCGCCCGTCGTCACGGGAATCGCGTTTTCGGCCAACGACAATGACGTGGTCGTCAGCGTATCCGTGGACGGTGGAAAGGAAGGGACCGGCTACCTTCTCCTTTCCTATGACGAAACGTGGGAATTCCATGCCGACTGGTTCCCGACTTATATCTACAATCCGAAAACGGGAGGTATTACCCCGGGAATCCCCGATGGTTATAATGAGTACTGGTGCTGGAAGCACAGCGACAACGGGCGGCTTTTCCCGGTCGATTATACCGGGATGGCCGATAACGGTTTCCGTGACTATCAGATCTTTTCCTTCTCCCGGTATGACGACAGGAACCATCGGCGTTACTGCGTCAACGTAAAAGCAAGAACCATCTCGCCCGCTACTTTCCGCTTTCTGAAGAACCTCGAGAGTAATTCCGAAGGCGGCGACAACCTTTTTACGCCGAATCCGGGCGAAATCGCAGGAAACCTCCGCTGCGAAAGTGATTCCGAACGGACGGTGCTCGGCTATGTCGTCGTCTCCAGGGCTGCCTCGAAACGGGCCTTCCTGGACACGCGGTTCCAAAAATCCCGACAGTCGGACGAAATGTCGCTCCTGTATTTGCTGGAGAAACAATACGCGGAATACTGGGACCGCGGATACCTGCCCCTCAGCAGAAACAACAATCCGGACCGCGATCCGGAACTTCAGGGACCTTATGGGTGGGGAGGGCGGACCTGCTACGACTGCCGGGCCGCCGGCGGAACGAAAACGAAACCTGACTTTTGGGACAGTCCGGAATGAGAAAGTTGTCATTGACCATCACTTTTCTGGCGATTGCCCGGGCGGTCGCCGCGCAGGCGCCCGTCGAGCGCCTCTATGTCTCTACGGACCGCAATGTCTATCTGGCCGGAGACGCCGTCTGGTGTTCCCTTACCGATTTGGACGAAAACGGCCGAATTTCGAGCGCAAGCGCCGTATCCTACCTGGAACTCATCTCGGAGGACGGAACGGCCTGTACGGCCAAAATAGGCCTTCTGGAGGGCAGGGGCGCCGGGTCGTTCCGGATTCCCGTCTCCACGCCCACCGGAACCTACCGCCTTGTCGCCTATACGGCGGTCAACGCGGCGGAGCAGGGAAAGCCTTGGATGGCCGGCTCCCGCCTTCTGACCGTTTTCAACAGCACGTCGGGCGCCCGGGTTTCAAATGGCGTGGAAATCCTGGACGAGCAAGCCTATGAAGCCCTCGTCCCGGAGGCTGTCGTTCCGGAAGGTTCTTTGAAGCTTTCCTCGCGGATACGTGTTCCAAAAGGCGCACCCACGGTCCTTACGCTGCACAGTGCCGGCCCGGCCGCATCCCTGAGCCTGTCCGTCTTCCACGAGGACGGACTCCGACCGGCCGCCCGGGAAAACACGCCGGGGAGTTTTCTCCGGTCGCTCCCGAAATCCGTCTCCCTGAAAACGGCCGTCACGCCGGAAAGCGACGGCGAGATCATTTCCGCCCGGGTCCATGGCGCGTATTCGCAGGACCAGGAGGGATTGACCTACGCCACCCTCTCTACGGCGGGCTCTCCGACGGACCTGTACATCGGGCAGACCGACGACGACCATATCCGCTTCTATACATCCAACCTCTACGGCAACCGGGAAATCGTGTGCGAGGTGTCCCAGCTGGACCGGAAAGAAGGGTATATCGAATTTGAAAGCCCCTTCTTCCATCCGGAGGCCGGTCCTCTGCCGAAACTCCGGTTAAGCCCGGCCCAGAAAGCGGACTTGATGGCCCGGAAGAGCGCCTTGCGTTCGGAAAAAGCCCTTCGGATCGACACGCTCGCCTCGTTCATGTCGCACCCGGAAGACCTCCTGCTTTCCTCCGTATCCCACCATCGCTATCATCTGGACGACTACGTCCGCTTCCATTCCGTCCAGGAAATCGTGGTCGAAATCCTGCCGGAACTGTCCATAAAAAAGGAAAACGGACGGCCTGTCCTGCGGATGGTCATCTCCGACGCCCTCCACAATCGGCACGACATCACAGACCACATCTTGGTGATGATGGACGGGGTGGTTATCAGCGACCTCCGGCTTCTGCTCGATTTCGACGCGATGCTCCTCGAGGACATCGACATTTACGACCAGCCTTTCGTCTGCGGCACGGTTCCTTTCCACGGGCTCGTGAACTTCATCACGAAAAAGAACTACGTCACCGCCCTCCATTTCCCCGCCAACGTGCGCGTGGTGGACTTCCAGGGCGTTGCCTATCCGGTGGCCTACAACGGCGCCGTTCCTTCCGGAGAGGGCCAGGATCTCCGCCAGCTCCTGTTCTGGCATCCCATCCTGAATGTGAATGCCGATTCCGACTGTCGCATCGAAATCACCGCCCCGGGTTACCCCGGCCGCTTCAAGGCCGTCGCGGAAGGGTTTACGGTCGACGGAAAGCCTGTCTATCAAGAATTCTCCTTCGACGTCGAATAGCAAAAAAAGAGGAGCTGACTCACTTTGAGCCAGCTCCACTCATCTTTATGAGGATCGTTTATCGGAGATTCTTGGAAATCTCCACTCTCTTCACAACCTTGCCGGTTTCAACCACCTGCTCGGTGCCCAGATTGATGTTCTTCGGCAGAACATGCTCTTTGATGCAGCGCTGCAGATAGGCGCGTTCCGTCTCAACATAGTTGGAACGCTGGCTGAAGCTCTTCTTGATCGCGTGAAGAGGGGAAGCGGGAGCCTCCGCTGCCTCGGCGCCGCCGGCGACAAGGCGGGGATTGACCAGCTCAAGAATGTCCCCGAGGCTGGAATACGGCTCTTCTTCATCACCGGTTTCAGCGTAGGCGCTCCAATAGAGCGAACCGTCAAAAGAAACACCATAAGAAGCATATTCGTCGGTCGCGACGAAGGCAAGGATGCTGTCGTTGACGAGTCCGCCGAGCATCAGATACGGATCCTCCGCGGAGGCGTCATGTTCGCCGTTCGCAGCGTAACCGATCTCCGGTTCGACGAAATACGTGTTGTCTCCAACCTTGAAGCTCTTCTTTTCGTAGGTCAGGCTGTAGATAACGCCTTCATAGTATTCGAAAGGCATCGTATCGTCAAAACCGTATTCCTCGGCGACACCGGCGCTCATGCCCTTGACAAGGACAACGTCCTCTTCGGCGTCTTCGGCATCCTCCTGATCGGTGATGGTGATGCCTCCAAGCTCCTCAATGAGCGAGTAATTCTCGGCCTCTTCGTCATAATAGCTGGCGTAGAGGTTCCACGGGGTCGCGACGAGCTCTTCCTTGGAAATGGCCTTGACAATGTCTTCGGGGCCATATTCAAAGGTCGCAGGATTCGGAGTGTCTCCGGCCTTGACGAAATTGAAGGAAACATAGGCAGCCTCGCCCGCCTTGTAGGCCTCTCCGTCCTCGGAGAAAGTCGCCACGACGACAGACCACTTGCCGGTTTCGGCATCAGCAGGCAGGGGAATGATCACGTCACCGCTTTCGGTGATATCGACCGCATCCTCATTCTCGAGGATGCCCTCGACGGCGGCTTCGTAATCGGTTCCCTGGATGGCAACGGCCTTTGCAAGGGCCACATCCTCGCCGAGCGTAACCGCTACGGACACGGAAGGCTTGTAGTTCTTGTCAAAGACAAAGTGGTTGAACTGAACGTCCACGGAGGTGTCAAGGATGACGTAATCCGGCATGATTAGGGTCACCGACCCGTCGGCTTCTGCCCACCAGCCACCGTACAGGCTCTTCAGCATATAGAAGGGATCGAACTGGATAATACCAGGGACCAGATTCTCTTCGTCAATCCATTCGACGACGCGGGTGTAGCTGAACTCCTCCATGGTCTGGCTCTCGAGCCACCAAGTCTTCTTGCTGAGGAAAGAGTCGGAAACGTGGATCCAGACAATATCCTCATCGTAAGAAGAGTGATGATACCCAATGTTGCATTCGCTGAAGACAACGATACCATCTTCCGTAATCTCGGTGCCATTGAGCGTGCTGCCCTTGGGCAGAATCTCAAATTCAAGATAGTCGGAAGCATTGGCCGACAGGGTTCCCAACAGGTTCTTGTAAGGGGTGGCTACCCGATAACGATTGGGATAAAGACCGTTCTGTTCGACCGTCACGTTCCAGGAGCCGTTACCGGCAAAATAGTAATTGTCCTGGAAGGTACCGGGCTTGGAAAAAGCCTTCCAAGGCTCCGGATAATTGACGATCACCGTCAGGCTGTCCGGGGCATAGCTGGTCGACTCCGAAGGAATCTTGAAGCCGATG
>JAEEGK010018547.1_pt1 | contig 15042 bp, 14 predicted proteins | sample 8958771 | NCBI WGS metagenome assembly JAEEGK01 (sample SAMN16246547, study PRJNA631951) | gut metagenome | biome: gut microbiome; feature: rumen; material: SC-attached | host: Bos | place: Iran: Karaj | collected 2018-10 | reverse complement strand
AAAATGTATCCGATAAGGTTGTTAAAATCATTCAGAGTTATGTGGGTGTGGTCAATAAAATGGTTTGGCGTAAGGATGCTTAAGGCATAATATGAATATTCTAGTTACTGGTGCCAAAGGAATGGTTGGTACCGCTTTGGTCAATAACTTAAAAAACATAAGAGACGGTAAGAATAAAACTCGACCTAATTTATCAGTGGAAGATATATATGAATATGATATTGATTCCACGAAAGAAGATCTTGATAATTATTGCGCCAGTGCGGATTTTGTTTTTAATCTTGCAGGTGTAAACAGACCAGAGAATCCAGAAGATTTTATGAAAGGAAACTTCGGGTTTGCGAGTACTTTGCTAGAGACTTTGAAAAAGCATAATAATAAAGCAGGAATAATGCTGAGTTCATCAATACAAGCGACACTTGCGGGGCGTTTTGGTGATTCAGAGTATGGTAGAAGCAAGAAAGCGGGTGAAGAGCTGTTTTTTGAGTATGCAAAAGAAACAGGAGCTAAAGTTGCAGTTTACCGATTTCCGAACTTAATGGGTCATTCAAAGCCTAAATATAATTCTGCCGTTTCAACTTTTTGCTGGGCAGTTGCGAATGACGAGCCTTTTACAGTAAATGACCGTTCTACGGAACTTGAGCTTCTTTATATTGACGACCTGGTAGAAGGAATGTTCGATCTTCTGGAAGGAAAAGAGCAACATTGCGAGTTTGATGGCGTAAATACTGTTTTAAATAAGGATGGTCGTTATTGCTGTGTACCTGTAACTCATAAAGTAACACTTGGAGAGATAGTTGATTTGCTTTCGGAGTTTAAGACACAACCTGTGTCTCTGATGATGCCGAAGATGCCGGAGGGTTCTTTTGCAAAAAAGCTTTACAGCTTGTATTTGACATATTTGCCTAAAGAAAAATTTAAGTATGCGCTTAAAATGAATGTTGATAACCGCGGTTCTTTTACAGAACTTGTTCATACAGAAGATTGCGGGCAGGTTTCAATAAATATAAGTCGTCCAGGAATTACGAAAGGGCAGCATTGGCACAATAGCAAATGGGAACTTTTTATTGTTGTTGCGGGTCATGGATTGATTCAAGAGCGCAATATTAATACAGGTGAAATGGTTGAGTTTGAAGTTTCTGGCGATAAAATTGAAGCAGTTCACATGATTCCAGGCTGGACGCATAATATTATCAATTTGTCCGAAACAGAAAATCTGGTTACTGTTATGACTTGTAATGAAATATTTAACCCTAACAGACCTGATACGTTCTTTGAGCCTGTGGTAAAATAAAACAAAGTTAAAACAGTTATGGAAATATTTAGTTCTAAGAAAGAAAACTTACGAAGCAGTATTAAGTTTAAATGAGATTTATTTAGGCCATGTTTCGAAATGTTCAACCCAAAAATAATTAGCTTTTGGATTTCTTGGCCACAAAGTGTCTAATACTCTTTCAGCGTTTATATGATACTCATCATAAATTAAATCTTTCACTGTAATTCCGCAATAATCGGGATTATAAGAGCCATATAACTGCATATTATTGTTTTTTGAATATACCAATATATAATTTTCAACATCAAGTATTGAATGATAATAGTTATCTTTACGAATATACTCATATAGTTCTTCTGTATATGGTGGTAAATAAAAAGAAACATTGACACCTTGATTTGTCAAAAAAGAAATTAGTTTTTCAAAATCTGTTAATATACCAGAATCTATATCGATAAAATCAGAACAACCTCTAATTTTTCGTTGCTCACCTACCCATCTAATATTTGAAATTATTTTTTCTTCATTTCTTTTATTTAGGAACTCTTTGCTATAAGCAAAAGACCCATCTATGTGTTGTGTAGCAAGTCTTTCATCATCAAAAGAATCATGTATTTTTATATATGTTCTATTACCTTTTAATAGTTGTTGCAAATTGTATTTAAAGTAGGCTGGTGACAATAAATCTGTAATTTGAATTCCAAGCAAGTAAGTATCATTATTATGACATTCTTTTCCTGATAGAGTATCTTTCATATACTCTGAGTTATTTCCCCATTCAGTAAATCTATTTTCACTATAGCTACCATTAAATAAGCTCGGTGGGATTTCTATAAGCATTTTATTTGGTAACTTGTTATTTTGATATAAAATGTATATTTCCGCATAATAATCTTTTATATTATTTCCACCAGAAACTGCTAAATTATAAAAACTATCAATACCTAAATTTTCAGACGAAAAAAGCATTGATTTACTTGATCCCAAGACTATGTTTTCAACTGGATTCATACGAATAAGTTTTGCCCATTTAGGTTTTCTTTCACTTAGTGGTATATCGTCTCCTACACTATAATTAGATTCTAGACCAATTCTGCCGATTTCATCATACGTAAGTCTAAAAGAAGCATACGCATCAACATAGTAGTCAACAAACAGAATAGGTATAAGTAATAAAACGATAAATAATCCGCCTCTAATAATTAATCTTTTCATCTTCCTTGATCCAAACTATGTTCAAAAGATTTTTTTCCAAACAAATTCTTTCAGTATCCTGCTTTTTCCAACCTCTAGTTTTTCCTCAGATCATGCTATTTTAATAAATGCAAGATAGCTAGTACATATTGTCAGATACTATTTGATTATCGCTCCGCCTCCAATAAGTAGATTTTCACCAGTTACATAAACATTAGTATCACTCATGAAAAAATCTAAGGCATCAACGATATCATTGGGAATTGCTAGACGTTTCATAGGGGAAATATCAAGCATTTTTTTTATCGCAAGAGGGGAAGAATCTGCTACAAATTTCGTATCAATCATCGTTGGTGAAACTGCGTTAACTGTAATACCAGTTCCAGCAAGCTCTTTTGCAAGGGCTTTCATTTCACCTAAAAGGGCATAGTTTGAAAGCATGTACGAGAGATTATAAGTAACCGGTTGAACAGTAACGGAAGAGAGCATAAAGCATACTCTTCCAAAGTGATTTTTTCTCATAACGGGGAGAAGTTGCTGTAAAACTCTCATTGAAGATAGTACCTGTAAATGTAAATCCGTTTCTATGTCGAGAAGAGGCACATCTTCAATTTTTTTTAGATTAGTTTTCCGTGCTGGAAAAAACAAAATATGTGTTGGGACTTGTTGCACAAGTATTTTCTGTACCATATTATCTACTGCAGTATCATCTAATAAATCACATTGTTCTAAAATGAGTTTTCCGCTAGACAAACTTTCCAACTCTTTAAGTTTATCAGAATGTGTATTATATGTAGCTGTAATTGAGTCAAATAAATCATGACGTTTTTCAATGTAATTAAGAGCAACGTCTGATGATCCTCCCAAGATAAGTAGATTTCTCATTTTTTTACTTCTCCGTTTACAAAAGCTTTTCTATCAGGTTTTCCAACATAATTCTTTGGTATTTCATCTATTTCAGCAATGATTTTTGGTACCTGATAGTTTTCTAATAATGTACTGAGATGTCGCATGATAGCGGGAGCATTAAATATACAGCCTTTTTTTATAACAACAAAAAGTTTTAGTGCTTTACCAGTTACTTTATCGTCTATACCAACACATATGCAGTCTGAAATTTCTTCCATACGGCGAGCGGCTTCCTCAACATCGGTTGGCGCGACTTTTAATCCACCAACATTAATATTATCATTAGTACGTCCTACAACATACAGAAAGCCATCTGCATCAAAATATCCAAGATCACTTGTATAGACAATTCCATTTTGCAATACTTGTGCAGTAATTTCAGGAGCGCGATAATAACCTTTCATATTGATAGCACTTTTGTTTGCAATAATACCTGGAGAATCTTTTGAGGAATTGATTTCATTTCTATTCTCATCAACTATAAATACGTGAGAATTTATCATTGGTTTTCCTACACATCCGGCACCTTTTTCTTTAAATTCATTGTAATCGTACATTACCATTGCACCACATTCAGAAAGACCATAGTTATTATACAATCGTGAGTGTGGAAGCTGTTTTCTGAGAGTCTCTTTATCTGCTTCTGTTATTGGTGATGTAGATGTTTCTACAAAGTCTATTTTGTTAGCGTAATTTGCGAGTTTTTCACCCGTATGTTGCCAAATAAGACGTAAAAAAGCAGGAGGAAGACAAAGTGCGTTTACTCCTTGTGTATCTAGAGAATCAAAAAAAGCTTTCATATTCATTAATCCATTAAAAATTACGATAGTGCTGCCGTTTTTGATACTCATGTAGAGTTTTCTAAGCGGATTTACATGATTCATAGGTCCAGGAACTGCAATCACAGTATTTTTCTTCAATTTAAAACCACTAATATAGTTATCTGCAGTTGCTAACAAAACAGAATGTGTTACTTCTACACCCTTTGCTTTTCCTGTAGTACCGCTTGTATACATAATATCTGCCGTGTCTGATTTTTGTGGAAACCTATAATTCCAATCTTGCAAATAATAGCTTTCAGCTAAAGATTCAACATCTTTTGCTTGTATAAATTTTGTGGCAATACCATCGATTTCTTTTATAGAAATGTAGGCTTTTGCATTTGTTTCTAAGGCAATATCAGAGGCTTTCTCATCACCAATTGTCTTTTCTAACGGGACAAATATAGCGTTACATAAATGTACAGAAAAATAGCTAATACAATATGAAAGAGTCTGTGTCGCTTTTACAATTATACAATCTCCCTTTTGTATATTACATTCTTCTTGCAAGAAGCGAGCAAATCCTCTTACGAGCATCCAAAGTTTCTCATAACTAGTATAGTTATCTTTTACAATTATTGCTGTTTTCTCACCTTGGGTAGTAGCAAAATGTTCCAAATATGCTTCGATACATGATAGATTTTGAAGTTCTTCGTTCATAAAAATCTCCTAGTAAAAAATTTAGTGCAATTGAAAACAAGACAAAATATTATTTACGTTTTTCGTGCCCAAACATTCAGAGAAAACATTTTTTTGCTTTCTCTGAAGCTAGTTTTTTAGTTTCTCAACAAGAGTAGACATTGCCGAGACAGAGTTGAAATTCTCTTCTGTAATCTCTTCATAGGGTATGGTGATTCCAAATTCCATTGATAGTAGAGAAATGATACCTGTAATTGTGAGAGAATCAAGAATTCCATCATCAACAAGAGCATCAGAAGCTGTAAAATCAATTTCGGGGTATTCACCTGATAAAAGATTTAAAACTTTCTCTTCCATATTTTTCCTCCATGGTACTTATAATTAAAAGTTTATATAAACAAATTGGGATGTATCATATCCAACATCATACATACCAAATATAATTATCGAAAAAATCAAACAGTAAAGGATTCCCCATCTTACTACAATTTGTCGTTCTGAAATCCAATCCCTTACATCGTTACCTTTTTCTTCTAATCTGCTAGTAAAATATAATAAAATCAAAGAAAAAAGTATTAATACAAAATGAAGCCTACTAAGTCCTTGTTTGTAAAGTGTTCCATCAATTAGATTGCCTACGTGAAGCTCGAATAGGATTTTTTTGAATATGATTTTGGAAGTCTGTAGGCTACTCGGGATAGTAAGTGTTCTACTAATAATAAATAGAAAAAATGTCCGAAGTTTTCTAAATAGATGCCAATCAGGAGATTCTGTTTTTATACGAAGTTTTTTTGTTATTTTAGAAAAAAACGGTTGTAAAATTATTCCAAGAATAATTAAAATTCCCCAGTAAATACCCCAGACAACATAATTAAGACCAGTACCGTGCCAGAGTCCAGTAAGTATCCATACAAATAAAAGCCCAATAATCGTTGATATATTTTTTGCTGCACCAATGCTAAATCTTTTCCTTATGGTTCCCATAAGTTTTATCATCCAAGGAGATATAGATATAGGCATGTATATATAATCTTTGAACCATGTTCCTAGTGTAATGTGCCATCTTCTCCAGAATTCTGCTGCGCTTTCTGAAAAGAAGGGGTGGTTAAAGTTTTTTTCGAGTTTAATCCCTATAATTTCTGAGAAGCCACAAGCTATATCCATACAACCAGAGAAATCACAATACAACTGAAATGCACCAAAAAGAGTAGCCATCGCTAGCATACTACCTGACATGCTTTCATAATTTCCATATACATTACTAACAAATACAGCGAGCCTATCAGCAATAACTAGTTTTTTGAAATAACCGATGAGCATCAACTGCAATCCGTAAGTCAAGTTTTTGTAATTAAACGTATGTTTTTCAGTAAGTTGTGAAGACAAAAATTTGTGTCTTGAAATTGGACCTTGAAGAATTTTTGGAAAGTAAATTGCAAATAATAATAGTTTAAAATAGTTTGTTTCTGCTTTTTCTTTTCTCCAATAGCAGTCTGCCACATAACCAATTAAAGAAAAGGTATAATATGAAATACCAAGGGGCACTATGATGCTTATACCCATCGAAGAAAGAGCATCACTTAAAAGTTTTCCTATTTTAACATATGAAAGTAGTATGACTAAAAGACTTATGGATAAGATTAAAACTCTTTTATTTCTTTTTTTAGTATATACTCTTAGTTTTTTTACCTCTTCGTTGCTATTAGAACCGCCTGATATTTGTTTGACTTTCTCATCGCATATATTATTCTTTTTAGTTATATAGTTTGCCGAAATGAAAGCTATTAATGCCGAAATTAAAATAAACGGTAATTTCTCAATTCCCCATGTTGCATAAAACAGAATACTTGCAACCAATAGGACAATCCAATTGTATTTTGGAATTATATAGTAAAGAATAACGACAACTGCGGCAAAAAGAAAAAAATATGAAGATGTAAACGTTAGATTAGTTATCATTTTTATCCTTTAATATGAGTAAACTTTAATCTATTCAAGGGAATTGTATAATACTTAAGGATAGTGAATTATTGTGAATTGTCAATATAGAAGTTTTTTATTGCCATAACTTCGAAGCCTGTTTTTATTATCCAGACGGTAAAATTTTTCTTGCCAAAAAGTATAAAGAGTTATAAAGAAAAATAAAAAGTATAAAGAGTACGCTATTTGTGGAATTTCTATTATGTGCCCAAAAATGTAAAATTTGCAAAAATTTATCTATCAAAAAGTGTAATTTTGCTTTGTATTTTTACACTTTTGGGCACATAATCTTCTTTGAATTGATTATTGTTAGGGATTTGGAAAATTTCTCTTTAAAAAACATAATAAGTGTAATATAATTATGCGAGTAAGGAGAAAAACCATAACAAATGTTATATTCTGAACTTATGAAATCTAGTGCGCTTGATTTATGCTTGTCTTTGGGGAAATCCATAGAAATAGATATTAAACAGAAACATTTAAAAAAACGAGATGTCGCTAAAGAAGCTGGTATTACGGAAGTTACTTTGCATAGGATTTGTACAGGACAAAACGTGAAGCTTGAAAGTGTTATCAGCGTACTGAAGGCAATAAACAGATACTCTGCCTTGCAGGGAATGGTTACCCCGTCTCCTGTGGATCCAATGTCACTGTATGATGATATGGTAAAAGAACGTAATAAGCGGCAAAAAAGTCAGAGTAAAAAGATTGTGGCAAGCTATAGTTCTTCTGGTGTTATGCAGCTAAATAGCGAAAAACCTCAAAAAACTGTAACGGCTGCAGATATTCGTCGTATGTGTGAATAGGAGAAAGGATGCCATCTCTTGACCGTTGTTTTGTTCGCTTGTGGGATATGGATGTAGGAATCCTTTTATGGGATTCGGTTACTCAAACAGCATCATTTCAGTATACACCTCAATTTATTGAGACAGGACTGCAAATTAGTCCATTAAAAATGCCGTTGTCGAATAAGGTTTATACTTTTCCAGATTTAGTTGCACGGGATGATCGTAGTTCTTTTTGGGGGTTGCCGGGTGTTTTTTCGGACTCTCTTCCAGAAAGGTATGGAAATAAACTGATGCAAGACTGGCTTGCGCGTCAAAAAAAAGAATTCAAAGATTTGAATCCTATTGAACGATTGTGTTACGTGGGAAAGAGAGGAATGGGGGCTTTGGAATTTGAGCCAGCTGAAGAATTAATCAGTAATTCTGAAAATGAACTGGATATAGAAGAAATGATTATAATTGCCCGGCAAATTTTGCGTGAGGCAAACGAAACTAAAGAAAAAGTCGATATAAAACAAAATCTGATGGATAAGTTGATTTCCATAAGTACAAGCGCTGGTGGAGCAAAGGCGAAGGCAATTATCGCAACACAAGAAAATGAAAAGGGGGAATTTATAAATATTTATTCCGGGCAAGCTGACCCAAGACCGGATTTATCATATTGGATTTTGAAATTCGCAAATACAGAAAACACAGAACATCTTTCTGATAGTGATACTGGGCGGCTTGAATTTGCATATTATAAGATGGCAAGGGCTTGCAAAATCGAGATGACAGAATGTCGCCTTTTAACGGATTCTAATGGGGTTGGTCATTTTATGACAAAGCGTTTTGACCGATTTAATGGAGAAAAAATCCATATGGCAAGTTTTTGTGGGATTGCCCATGAGGACCGAAATCCGGTTGGTATGAGCAGTTATGAAAGACTTTTCGAAACATGTCGTGATTTAAAACTTGGTGAAGATAGAATAAATCAGCTTTATAGAAGGATGATCTTTAATATCCTTGCACGAAACCAGGATGATCATACAAAAAATCATGCATTCTTAATGTTTAAAGACAGTACATGGGATTTGTCGCCAGCTTATGACTTGTGTTTTTCGTATCAGAAAAATTCTAGGTTTATTGCGTTACAGCAGCTTCAATGCAATCACAAGCGTGATAATTTTATTAAGGAAGATTTTTTTGCTACTGCAAACTCAGCTGGAATAGATTTGGATAAAGCAAATCAGATTATAAAAGAAGTACAGGATGGAATTTCATCTTGGGAGCAATTTGCAAAAGAAGCTGGGTTAAAACAAGAACAGGCTCAAAGTATTAGAAAAGTGTTCAGAATTGTTTGATTCGATTATCGCTCCTTCGCGAATCACGTCACATCGCCCCTGGCGAACCACGATTCGCTGAACTATAACCCGTCACATCGCACCTTATCCTCTTTTCTATTGTTATTATTCCCTTTTTATTTTATCATTAAAGCGTATGTCCAGTTTTTTTGCGGGCGGGTTGCTGATCCTCCTTTTGCAGCTGCCCATCGTGCTCAGACCGCTTTTTTTCAAAAAGCCGCGCATCGACTCTATAGTAATGTTCCTCCCGTTTTCGCTCATTATTATGGCGTTGTACTTTTTTGCGTTCGGAGCGCAGCTTTTTTCCATACAACTTTTTTTACTGGTACTTCTCGTCTTTTTTACGAACTTTCGCGCGATGCTCCGCTTTAAGAACAAGCTTTTCATCGACCATTATAGCTTTCCGTTTTGTGCCGCGTCTTTTATAGAGTTTGCTGCTATTATCGGGGCGGGGGTTATCCTCTTTTTGTACTGCCCAGTGGCCGACATGGAGCTTTCTTTGAACTTCAACTCTAAGCCGGAGTTTTCCGTTAAAAAAACGATGTATACTGGCAGTGCATACAGGGGCATGAACGAGCGGGAAAAGTTTTTTGACCCGGTGAATGCAATCCTTTACACGTACGAACCAGAAAATGCAGATACGAGCAAGGTCATCCTTTGTGTGGGCGGCTGTTGTGCCGATGCTTCCGACTACGCGCCGCTGCTCAAAAATCTTATGAAAGAAGGATATACATCGCTTATTTTGGAGTCAAATGCGGATGATATTCGGTTTACTTCGGAATTTTGGAACAACTCGTACTTGCGGTCATTTGTGATGCGCGTCATCTATAAAAACGATTCTGAGCGTTACAAAAAGCTTTCGGAAGAGTTTTATAATAAAAAGATTATAGAGGCCCAGGTACTTATTGATATAGCTAAAAAACAATATCCTAACAGCAAGTTTTATCTTTTGACGGATGATTTCCCTGCTGGAATTGTAGAAAGCACATTTCCGGACTATACGAACATCTTTTTGGATTTGGACGGATGCGGGCTTCTTGCGCTAACAAAACCGATAGAGGCAGCTTTTGTGCAGCCGAACCGGTGGGGCAGGAAAAACCGGGCAGAAAGTTTTATGTTACCAGAACGGCTTTCAGATTATATTAAGAAACAGATGGATAATGGGAAGTGATAGAATGACACTGAATGAGTTCGATAACTGGGCAGATTCTTTTTTGAAACTGGGAAATTATGCGGCAGATATCTCGATGAACGGAATACAGGTTCAGAACAGCGACCCGAGCGGAAAGCCGATAAAAAAAGTGGCGTTTGCGGTTGATGCATGTTTAGAGACGATAGAGAAAGCCGCAGCCGAAAAAGCCGATATTCTTTTTGTACACCACGGGCTTTTTTGGGGCTCTCCCATCGCCGTCGCCGGCAGCCACTACAACCGGATAAAGGCCTTGCTCGATTCAGACATGGCGCTTTACGCGTGTCACATTCCGCTTGACGCGAACAGTGAGTGCGGAAATAATTACGGACTTGCCAGAATGCTCGGCATGGAAAAACTGGAGCCGTTCGGAGAATGGCGCGGAATGACTGTCGGCGTTAAAGGTGAGTTTACAAAGCCTGTTTCTGTGAGCAAGCTTGTGGAAAAGCTAGAGGCGGGTGGAAGTAAGTGCACCGCTGTGTTGCCGTTTGGGCGTGAACCCATTAGGTCTGCCGTAGTTATTTCCGGCGACGGCGAAAGTGATGCTGAGGCGGCTGCGGCTTCCGGGGCAGATGCTTTTATAACTGGAGAAACGGGCCATGTGTGTTATCACTTGGCAAAAGAAAGTCAGTTTACAATCATTGCTGGCGGGCACTATAATACAGAGACTATAGGAGTTTCTCTTGTTATGGAAAAACTGGCTCGGGAAACAGATATAAAGACGGTATTTATTCCTGCACCAACTGGTTTATAGGTTTATATAGGTAATCGAGGTAAAAAGTGTTTGGTAAGAAGGACGAAAAAACAACTGAAAGTATAGTCGCGGAAAATCAGGATTTGAACGCGGTTTCAGGAAATGATGTTGCTGAAACTGCAGTTTCTGAAAAGGCAAATGAAAGTTTTAAAAGAAAGCTTATACCTGTTTTTTTTGGGATAGGAGTTTTTCTTTTTGACCAGATTACAAAGTGGCTCGTCGTTAAATATATCCCGTTGTATTCGGTTAAAATGCAGTTTTTCGGCGATTTCTTGCAGATTGTCCATGTGCGTAATTTAGGTGCGGCGTTCAGTGTTGGCGGAACTTTGCCGCAGACATTGCGCTCAATCCTGCTTGCGGCAATCCCTCTTGTCATACTTGTTCTTGTTATGGTCATTTATTTCCGTAACAACACTTTTACGTGGCTGCAGCGTTGGCTTATCTGCGGTGTTGCCGGGGGCGGATTTGGAAATCTTTTTGACAGAGTTTTCCGGAAAGATGGCGTTATCGATTTTATTGATGTAAAGTTTTATGGTCTTTTTGGTTTTGAGCGGTTCCCAACTTTTAACATGGCCGATTCATTCATCATGGTTTGTGGAATTCTTCTGATGATATCGTTCTTTGTTCAAGTTCGGAAAGAGAAGAAAAGCAAAGAGAAAAATACAAAAAACTAATTTTTTGCGGAGGTTCTATATGACAAAGAAACAGAATACTATCGTATTTATTATTGTTGGAACATTGGTCAGCGTTATTCTGACTATTTTAATCGGCGGTGTGCTTATACTGCTTTCTCTGTGGCTTTTTAAGGAAAATCAGAATGCGTTTATGATTGCGTTCGCAGTGTCGCTTATCGGTTCGATGTTCCTTTCTATGCTGATATATCAGAAGCTTGTGTACTGGGTAATAAAGAAGTACAATTTGGGCGATAAGCTTGACCCGCTTTTTGTGCGAAAACAGAAGAAACAGTAAAAAAAATCAATATCCGTCTGACATTGAACGGTTGATATCGCGCTGGCACAATTCCTGATATACAAGACTGCGTGTCTTAAGCTTGTCTTTAAGCTCCTGTGGGAACGGCATGTGACGCCAGAAAATACCACGGACTTCTTTTTCAAGCTTCTGAACGCCTTCGCTTTCTTTTGTCATCCAAAGAACATAGTCGTTAATAAAGAACTCTTTAAGATCGCCTTTAAGCTTTTGTGAGTCTACCCACTGGTAATACTGACCGGTAAGACCTTCTTCCATCCAGTAGTACGAAGCTTTTTCCTTAGCTACTTGCCAGCGCAAGTCTGCAACTGCCGTAAGAATGGCAATTTTAAGGTTTTTAGGGTACATCGGGACAACGATACGTCCGCGGCTTGTAACACGGTTGTAGCGGTCAAACGGCTCCCAACAGAAACCGGTGTCACCGTAGGTTGGAACAAGGATTACGTAAGGCACGATACGGTTCAGCATGTTCTTGTGAACGCGGCAGAACGCGCCTGGGTCAATTGATTCAACCCATGTTAAAATATCGATTACGTTTTCGCGGAAACCTGTTTCGCGCGGGATACAATGGAAAAATTCCTTTGTGAAAACAGGGAAGTGGTTACCCTGTCGTCCGACAGTCATTTTTGCCATCTGGCGAACAGTATCAACCTCTGTGTTAATATCCGCGCTGTCAACATCCATCGCTTCTGGGTTAGTTGCGAGCTTTTGTCTAAGGTTGTCGCCAATCTCTTTTGCTTCTTTGAACTCTGCAAGGTTTGCACGAAGGTCTTTATCGACCCTTAAGAGCTGCCTAAGTTTTTCGTTTATCTCTGAAATGATTTTTTTCTGTGATTCAGAGAATGGCGATGTATGAGGTTCAAGGCCTGGAACAACCGGATGGTCGCAAAGGGAACTGATACGCGATTTAAGGTCAATCTCTATCATTTTCCGCTCAGACTCATTTGTGTTGAGCAGGTTTTCTGAGGTTTGGAGCTTGCCTGTGTTCTTGCTTTGAAGCTGCATCAGGCGTTTTGCTTCTTCGGAGCCGCCGCTTGGTCCCGCTTTTTTCTGAGGACGGGCTTCATCTGTTGCAGAAAGCGTAAGGCGGCCTGTGCCCAGAAGGTCGAACCATTCATCAAGATAGTAGATAGGCTCGTCGTACGTGTTTTCCACAAAAGCCGAGGAAAACATGTCTTTTTGTTCCGGTGTGAAAAGTGTGGGCAGTACGACGGCATAGCGCATGAGCATTCGTTTGGCGAGCGGAAGCCCGTGATCTGCCATTTTCGGGGCGAGCGAGCGGACGAATTCCCAGTAAATGTTTACCATCTGCTGGCGATATACCGTCCTGTCCTTTGCATCGGTACATGTAAGATATTTTGAAAGGAGAGTATGAAGTTTTTGTGAAGCTTCTTTTTCTCCGGAAAGAGCTGTTTTGTAATATTGGGGATCAGAAAAAACTGAGTTTTTGTGGTCTGAAAAGAATTTTTCAATCGGTTCGAATTTTCTTTTCGTTAAATCAACAGTCAAAGGTTGGTTTTCGGACGGGGCAGCAGCGGGCTGTTCTTCTGGAACTATGTCCGGTTGCTCTGTTATTGTCTGGCCATAATTATCCGGGTAAAGTTTGTCGGGTTCTGATGAAGAAGCATCAGCAAGGAGTTTTGCAATCTCCGGGTCTAATTCGTTATCCATACAGAATATTTTAGCATCAGAATTGTATATTTTCAAGCTTTGCGTTCGTGTGCTAATTGTTTTCTTGCAGTTTCTTGGCAATTGCGTTTTTTAGTTCTGTGAAACCAGCTTTGTTTTTGACACTTATGGGGATTGAGTCTGGAAACGCTTGTTTAAGTCTGGAAAGTGTTGCCTCATTTTGAGTTTGGGGCAAAGCGCCATTCGCAGGATTGTGTGCGATGGCGTTTTCGGGGTTGGGCGTTGTGGTGCTTTCGTTTTTTAGGATTGTGGCGGTTTCAGTGTTAGATGCCAAGCCGTCGGCGTCAGTGAGTAAGTCGGTTTTGTTTAGTAGGATAAGGCTTGGAACGGCGTCCGCATGAATTTCTGTTAGAACTTGAAGAACAGTTTTGTATTGTTCCGTAACGGCAGGATCGGATGCATCAAGAACGATGAGAAGCAAGTCGGCAAGGGCGGCTTCTTCGAGTGTTGATTTGAAAGCGTCTACAAGGTTGTGGGGCAGCCCATCGATAAAGCCGACTGTGTCTGTGAGCAGGACAGCCGCTGGCGGGTTGCAGGTGGTGGCGATACCCGCGCTGTTACTGAGTTGGAGCCGCCTTGTAGTAGGGTCGAGTGTGGCGAACAGCTTGTTTTCAACGAGCACGTCGGCGCCGGTAAGAGCATTAAGTAGGCTCGATTTGCCGGCATTGGTGTAGCCGACAATAGCGCACGACGGCAGCGCGGCTTTATCGCGTTTTTTGCGGTTGGTCGCTCTGTTTTTTCGAACTTTTTCAAGCTCTTTTTTTATACGGTGCATTTTTTCCTGTACAGCACGCCGGTCAAGTTCCAGTTTTGTCTCACCAGCACCTTTTGCGCCGTAGCTTCCGCCGCGCTGCCGGGCCATGTCACCGTAAGTGTGCGCAAGCCTCGGAAGCGAATACGCAAGTTTTGCAAGCTCCACTTGAAGCACTGCTTCTTTTGTTCTTGCCCGCTGTGCAAAAATGCGGAGTATTACTTCGTGCCTGTCGAAAACTGGAACGGACGCGAGTTTTTCCCAGTTCCGCTGGTGTGTCGGGGAGATTTCAAAGTCAAAGATGATGCAATCCGCCTGTGCTTCCGAGGCTTGCGCAGCAATATTTTCTGCTACGCCTGTACCAATACCGTACCGAGGGTGCGGCTTTATGTTCGTCAGAATGTGCTCGCCGGCTATCTCTAAGCCGAGCGTGTCCACAAGCCCACGAAGCTCGGCGAGAGCGTGCGAAAATTGCGGAGTTGTAGATGTTGACGCAAGTGTGTCACTCGCGAGCGCAGTACTCCGCACAAGCGAGGCGAGCCCCGCGTTTGGCGATCCGCCCGGGGAAGTCGCCGTTAATGCGCCTCCACCCGCGGACGTTCCCCCAGCGAGTGCAGAACTCGCCCATTGGCTGCGCGACTCTGCTTTTCCCACAAGGAATGCACGAATACGCTTGTTTTCTTCCGCCTGTAAATCAATCGGTGACTTGCGGTTCGAATTGCGGG
>JAEEGK010018546.1_pt1 | contig 15043 bp, 9 predicted proteins | sample 8958771 | NCBI WGS metagenome assembly JAEEGK01 (sample SAMN16246547, study PRJNA631951) | gut metagenome | biome: gut microbiome; feature: rumen; material: SC-attached | host: Bos | place: Iran: Karaj | collected 2018-10 | reverse complement strand
CGTCCCGAAGAGATCGACCGATGAGCGACCGGGTGTACATATTCGACACCACGCTCCGCGACGGGGAACAGGTCCCGGGATGTCAGCTGAACACCGTGGAGAAGATCCAGGTCGCCAAGGCCCTGGAACTCCTCGGCGTGGACGTCATCGAGGCCGGTTTCCCGATCTCCAGCCCGGGTGATTTCAACTCGGTGGTGGAGATTTCCAAGGCGGTGACCTGGCCTACGGTCTGCGCCCTGTCGCGGGCCGTGGAGAAGGACATCGACATGGCCGCGGAGGCGCTGAAGTACGCCAAGCGGGGCCGGATCCACACCGGGATCGGCACCTCCGACTCGCATATCCGGTATAAGTTCAATTCCACCCGGGAAGAGGTGATGGAGCGGGCCGTCCGTGCCGTCAAGTACGCGAAGAAGTACGTCGAGGACGTGGAGTTCTACGCGGAGGACGCCGGCCGCACCGACAATGAGTTCCTCGCCCGCGTGGTGGAAGCCGTCATCAAGGCGGGCGCGACCGTCGTGAACATCCCCGACACGACGGGTTACTGCCTGCCGGAAGAGTTCGGCGCCAAGATCAAGTACCTGATGGAGCATGTGGACGGCGTTCACAAGGCCATCATCTCCACCCATTGCCACAACGACCTCGGGATGGCGACGGCCAACACGATGGCCGGCCTGCTGAACGGCGCCCGCCAGTGCGAGGTCACCATCAACGGCATCGGTGAAAGGGCGGGGAATACCGCCCTGGAGGAGATCGCCATGATCCTGAAGGCCCATCACGGGATTCCGCTGGAAACGAACATCAACACCAAGCGCATCTATCCCACGAGTCGGCTCGTATCGTCCCTGATGAACATGCCGGTGCAGCCGAACAAGGCCATCGTGGGCAAGAACGCCTTCGCTCATTCCTCCGGCATTCACCAGGACGGCGTCCTGAAGAACGCAGAGACCTACGAGATCATCGATCCGAAGGACGTGGGCATCGACACGAATTCCATCGTACTGACGGCCCGCAGCGGCCGGGCGGCGCTGAAGTACCGCCTGGAAGTGAACGGCGTCAAGTTGGACGAGAACAAGCTGGACGAGGTGTACGAGCAGTTCCTCCGCCTCGCCGACAGCAAGAAGGAAATCCATGACGACGACATCCTGATGCTCGCCGGGGCCGACCGGGCTGCCGAGCGCCGCATCAAGGTGGACTGGCTGCAGGCGACGAGCGGCATCGGCGTGAAGCCGGTGGCCTCCGTCGGCCTGGACATCGCCGGGGAGAAGTTTGAGGCGGCCGCGACCGGCAACGGTCCGGTGGACGCCGCCATCAACGCGCTGCGGCAGATCGTGAAGCGCCACCTCACCATCAACGAATACACCATCCAGGGCGTCTCCAAGGGGTCTGACGACTGCTGCAAGGTACATATGCAGGTGGAGAACGAAGGACGGGTATACTATGGATTCGGCGCATCGACCGACATTGTGACGGCCTCCATCGAGGCCTATGTGGACTGTATCAACAAGATCGTATGAACACCCTCTTTGACAAGATCTGGGACGCGCACGTCGTCCAGCATGTGGAAGGCGGGCCCGACCAGCTGTACATCGACCGGCTCTACTGCCACGAGGTGACGAGCCCGCAGGCTTTCGACGGCCTGCGCGCACGGGGCATCCGCTGCCTGCGTCCGGAGAAGATTTTCTGCATGCCGGACCACAACACCCCGACGGAGGGCCAGGAAAGGCCCATTGAGGATCCGGTTTCCAAGAAACAGGTGGACGCCCTCGCGGCCAACGCCGCCGAGTTCGGGCTCACGCACTACGGGATGATGGACCCGGACAACGGCATCATCCATGTCGTGGGACCGGAGAAGGGCCTGTCCCTGCCGGGCATGACCATCGTCTGCGGTGACTCGCATACGTCCACGCATGGCGCCGTCGGTGCCGTGGCGTTCGGTATCGGCACTTCCGAGGTGGAGATGGTCCTGGCTTCGCAGTGCATCCTGCAGCAGAAGCCCAAGTCGATGCGGATCCGCATCGAAGGCGCCCTCGGGAAAGGCGTGACCGCCAAGGACATGGCGCTCTTCCTCATGAGCAAGCTTACCACCAGCGGTGCAACGGGCTACTTTGTGGAGTACGCCGGTTCCGCTGTCCGGGCCCTGTCCATGGAAGGTCGCCTGACGCTTTGTAACCTGTCCATCGAGATGGGCGCCCGCGGCGGCTTCATCGCCCCGGATGAGATTACCTTCGCTTACCTCCAGGGCCGTGATTATGCGCCGAAGGGGGAGGACTGGGACAAGGCTGTCGCCGCCTGGAAGGAACTCCGCAGCGATGCGGACGCCGTCTTCGACCGGGAGGTCGTATTTGACGCGGCCGAGATTACACCGATGATCACCTACGGGACCAATCCCGGCATGGGCATGGCCATCACCGGCTATCTGCCTACGCTTGACGATATCCCCGCCGAGGCCCATGCTTCCTTCTGCAAGTCCTTGAAATACATGGGATTCCGTCCGGGCGACATGCTCCTCGGGAAGCCCGTCGACTATGTTTTCCTCGGCGCCTGCACGAACGGTCGCATCGAGGATTTCCGTGCGTTCGCTTCCATCGCTGCGGGCCGTAAGAAAGCTCCGGGCGTCGTGGCCTGGCTCGTCCCCGGTTCCTGGAAGGTCCGCCGCCAGATCGAGGAAGAGGGCCTGGACAAGATCCTGGAAGCCGCCGGCTTCGAGATCCGCCAGCCCGGCTGCTCCGCCTGCCTGGCCATGAACCCGGACAAGATTCCCGCCGGAAAATACTGCGTCTCCACGAGCAACCGGAATTTCGAGGGCCGGCAGGGCCCCGGTTCCCGGACGCTCCTCGCGAGCCCGCTCACGGCGGCCGCCGCGGCCGTCACCGGCTTCATTACCGATCCCCGCGTACTGCTATGAAACAGAAATTCGACATCATCGAGAGCACCTGCGTCCCGCTTCCGCTCGAGAACGTGGATACGGACCAGATCATTCCCGCCCGCTTCCTGAAAGCGACCACGCGGGACGAACGCTTCTTCGGCGACAACCTGTTCCGCGACTGGCGTTACCGTCCGGATGGTACGCCGGATCCGGACTTTGTCCTGAACGATCCGCATTACAGCGGCGAGATCCTTGTCGCAGGCCGCAACTTCGGCTCCGGCTCCAGCCGCGAGCACGCGGCCTGGGCTATCGCCGGCTACGGGTTCAAAGTGGTGATTTCCAGTTTCTTTGCGGATATCCACAAGAACAACGAACTGAACAATTTCGTCCTGCCGGTGGTCGTGACCCCGGATTTCCTGGAGGAACTGTTCGCCTCGATCGAGGCGGATCCCGCGACGAAAGTGCGGGTGGACGTTCCGAACCAGACCGTGACGAACCTCGCCACGGGCCGGAGCCAGTCGTTCGAACTGAACGCGTACAAGAAGTACTGCCTCATGAACGCGCTGGACGATATCGACTACCTGCTTCTCCAGAAGGACAAGATTGAAGCCTACGAACAACGATGATCGAGATCCTCGACACTACCCTCCGTGACGGCGAGCAGACCGCCGGCGTCTCGTTCAACCCGGACGAGAAGCTGGCCATCGCGCGCTTGCTCCTGGAGGAACTGAAGGTCAACCGGATCGAGGTGGCCTCGGCGCGGGTATCCCGCGGCGAGCAGGAGGCTTTTGCCAAGATCTGCGCCTGGGCTTTCACCTGCGGCAGGCTCGACGCCGTGGAAGCCCTGGGCTTCGTGGACGGCGGCCTCTCGGTGGACTGGATCGGGAAGGCTGGCGGCCAGGTGATGAACCTGCTCACGAAAGGCTCCTTCCGCCATGTGACCGGCCAGCTCCGGAAGACGGCCCGCGAACACCGCGACGACATTCTCCGGGACATCAGCCTCGCCGTTTCCAAGGGGATGAAGGTCAATGTCTACCTGGAGGACTGGTCCAACGGGATGATCGATTCGCCGGAGTATGTGTTCTTCCTCGTCGACGCCCTGCAGGACGCGCCCATCCAGCGGATCATGCTGCCCGACACGCTGGGTATCCTGAATCCGGCCCAGACGGGCGAGTTCTGCCGGCAGATGGTTGAGCGCTATCCGGGCATCCATTTCGATTTCCATCCCCATAACGACTACGATCTGGCCGCGGCCAATGCGTTCGAAGCGGTCCGGGCGGGCATCAAGGGCCTGCATACGACCGTGAACGGGCTGGGGGAGCGGACCGGTAACCTGCCCGTGTCCAGCGCCATCGGCATCCTTAACGACCACCTGAAGGTCGAGAATACCCTGAACGAGAGCCGCCTGATGCATGTCTGCCGCTATGTGGAGACGATATCCGGCGTGCGGATTCCCGCGAACAAGCCCCTCGTGGGCGAGTTCGTCTTCACGCAGACGAGCGGGGTCCATGCCGACGGCGACCGCAAGGGCGGGCTGTACCAGAACGCCCTTCTCCCGGAACGCTTCGGCCGCCACCGTCACTATGCCCTCGGAAAGACCAGCGGCAAGGCGAATATCGTCAAGAACCTGGAATCCCTGGGCATCAACCTGACCCCCGAACAGATGAAGCAGGTCACGGCCCGTGTCGTCGAACTCGGGGACAAGAAGGAAAGCCTGACCCCGGAGGACCTCCCGTTCATCGTGGCGGATGTCCTGAAAGGGGATGTTTCCACAACGGCGCCGGACCGGATCCACATCATCAATTACAGCCTGCAGCTCGCCCGCGGCATGCGCCCCATCGCGAACATCCGGATCGATATCGACGGGACCGAGTACGAGGAGGCGGCTGCCGGCGACGGCCAGTACGATGCCTTCATGAAGGCGCTCTGGATCATCTACGACCGCTTGGGCCGCCGGCATCCCCGCCTGACGGACTACGTCGTGAAGATCCCGCCCGGGGGCAAGACCGACGCCCTCGTGGAGACGACCATCTCCTGGGACTGGCAGGGAAAGGGCTTCAAGACCCGGGGCGTGGACTCCGACCAGGCCGAGGCGGCCATCAAGGCCACCGTCAAGATGTTGAACTTAATTGAAAACAAGCTGATATGAGACTCAAGATTGCAAAACTCCCCGGCGACGGTATCGGACCGGAAGTCGTGGCCCAGGCCGTCAAGGTCGTGGACGCCGTCTGCGCCCGTTTCGGGCATGAGGTGTCCTATACGTACGGATACGTGGGCGCCTGCGCCATCGACCGTTTCGGCGACGCCTATCCGGCCGAGACCCATGCCCTGTGCATGGAGAGCGACGCCGTGCTATTCGGCGCGGTGGGCGACCCCCGGTACGATAATGACCCCACGGCCAAGGTGCGCCCGGAACAGGGCCTGCTGGCCATCCGGAAGCAGTTGGGCCTGTACGCGAACCTGCGGCCGGTAGAGACCTTCAAGTCCCTGGTGGACAAATCCCCGCTGAAGACCGAGCTCGTGGACGGGGCCGATTTCCTGTGCATCCGGGAACTTACCGGCGGCATGTATTTCGGCGAGAAAGGCCGGAAGGACAATGGCAATACCGCCTATGACACCTGCATCTACAGCCGTGCCGAGGTGGAGCGCATCCTGAAGCTCGCCTTCGAGTACGCCGGGCGCCGCCGCAAGCACCTCACGGTGGTGGACAAGGCCAATGTGCTGGAATCCTCCCGCCTGTGGCGCCAGGTCGCCCAGGAGATGGCGCCGAACTACCCGGACATCCAGGTCGACTACATGTTCGTGGACAACGCCGCCATGCAGCTCATCCGCTGGCCGAAGTTCTTCGACGTGCTGGTGACCGAGAATACCTTCGGCGACATCCTCACGGACGAGGCCAGCTGCATCAGCGGGTCGATGGGCCTGCTCGCATCTGCCTCTGTAGGGGAGCACACCTCCCTGTTCGAGCCCATCCACGGCTCCTACCCGCAGGCGGCCGGCAAGGACATCGCGAACCCTGTCGCGGCCATCCTGTCGGCGGCGATGATGTTCGAGTATGCCTTCGGCCTGATGGACGAGGGCAAGGCCATCCGCGAGGCCGTCGCCGCCTCCCTGGAGGCCGGTGTCACGACCGAAGACCTCGGCGGCAGCTATTCCACCTCTGCGGTGGGTGATTGGATCGCATCGAAAATATAGAACGATATGGAACAGATAGACTGGAAAACTTTAGGCTTCGACGCCTACCGGACCCGCACGGTCGTCATCTCCCACTTTAAGGACGGCCAGTGGTCCACCCCCGAATCGACGGAGACTTTCTCCTTTACGTTCGACCCCTTCGCGCAGGTCTTCCACTACGCGATTTCCTGCTTCGAGGGCCTGAAGGCCTTCCGGCAGAAGGACGGCCGCGTCGCGATGTTCCGTCCCGACCAGAACGCCGCGCGCCTGCAGCGGACCGCGGACTACCTGGGCATGCCCTGCCCGTCCCCGGAGATGTTCTTCCAGATGTGCGAGGCCTGCATCCGCGGCAACATGGAGTTCCTCCCGCCGTACGGCCTGGGCGCTTCGATGTACCTGCGCCCGCTGCTGGTGGGCATGCATCCCCAGATGCAGCTGGTGCCGTATCCGGAGGCCATCTTCGCCGTGATGTGCGCCCCTGTGGGCTCCTATTACGGCGCGCACCTGAAGTCCTGCGCGGCGGTCATCCCGGGCAACTATGACCGGGCGGCGCCGAAGGGCTCCGGCAGCTACAAGATCGGCGCGAACTACGCGAACACCTTCAAGCCCTACAAGTTCGCCCACGAGCAGGGCTATGCGGAGCTCCTGTACCTGAATTCCTCCACCCGGGAGTTCGTCGACGAGTTCGGCTCGTCCAACTTCTTCGGCATCAAGGGGAACAAGTACATCACCCCGCTCTCGGACAGCGTCCTTCCGTCCATCACGAACAAGACGCTGCAGCAGGTGGCTGTCGACCTGGGCATGGAAGTGGAGAAGCGTCCCGTCCCGCTCGAGGAACTGGAAACCTTCGAGGAAGTGGGCGGCTGCGGTACCGCCGTGGTCATCACGCCGCTCTCGCACATCGACATGAAGCCGGTGCTCGAGCAGCCGGAAGTCTCCCGCGAGTTCCGCTATTGCCCCGACGGGGAAGTGGGCCCGAAGTCCACGGCGCTCTACAAGCGCATCCGTGCCATCCAGGACGGCGAATTCCCTGACGAGCACGGCTGGTGCCGGTTCGTGGAGGTGTAGATTCCGGGTCAATCCCGGAATGACGAAAAAAGAGGACGGTCCTTCGGGATCGTCCTCTTGTGGTCAAAGGCGGGGCCGTAAGCCGCTTTCTGTTTTTGAATCTGCCATTTATCTTCGCAACCTACCCCCCGGCATCGGACGGGCCGCCCTCATCTGCCGGTATATTTGGTCTTGCAGGCCTGCCGCCGTACCCGCCGTACGTCGCCGCACGGCGTCGTGGGCTCTTACCCCGCGTTTTCACCCTTACCCTTGCGGGCGGTTGTTCTCTGTTACGGACGGAAAAGATTGCTCCCTTCTGTGCTTTCCACAGCCAGGCGCCCTGCCCTGTGCGGACTTTCCTCACCGGTTGCCCGGCGCGGCAGATCGTCCCACCTTTTCGGTTGCAAAGGTACGAAAAAAGTTGTACTTTTGTTGACTCGAATGGAAATGAGAAAGTTTTTGATCCTAGCGTGCCTTCTCGCCGCCGCAGTTTCCTGCGGCACGACGAAGGTACGGGAATACAAGGTGAAAGTCGTGCGGGAGTATCCGCATGACGTTACGTCCTACACCCAGGGCCTGTTCTTTCACGGCGATTCGCTGTATGAGTCCACGGGCCAGTGGGGCGAGAGCACCTTCCGCACCGTGGACCTGGAAACGGGCGCGGCGCTTTCCCGGATGGATTTCGGGCGGAAGTATTTCATCGAGGGCTCCATCTTCTTCGCGGACAACCTGTACCTCCTGACCTGGACGAATAAAGTCGTCTTCCTGTACGATGCTGCTACGCGGAAGTACAAGGCGACGCTGGCGTACCCCCGGGAAGGGTGGGGGCTCACCACGGACGGGAAACAGCTCATTGCCAGCGACGGTACTTCCTTCCTGTATTTCATGGACAAGGACCTGAACGTGCTGCGGCGCCTCCGGGTCACCCTGGACGGGAAGTCGGTGCGGGATCTGAACGAGTTGGAATACATTGACGGAAAGGTATGGGCCAATGTCTATACCACCGATACGATCGTCATCATCGACCCTTCCGACGGGAAGGTGGAGGCGACCGTGGACTGCCGGGGCCTGCTCCCGTACCGGGAACGGACCGCCGAGACGGATGTCCTGAACGGCATAGCCGTGGATAAACAAGGCCGGATCTTCCTGACCGGGAAGTACTGGCCGAAGCTGTTCGAGATCGAACTGGTCAAGAAATAAAGATATAACTCGGGGTATCGGGCCAGGTGGCCCGGTTGAGAGCATACCCGTGAACCTGATGCGGTTCATACCGCCGGAGGAAAGTATATGAAGAAAACCGTAATGATGGCGGCACTCGCCGCCTTGTGCGTCGGCGCAGTTGCGCAGACGCCCGAAAAGCAGGAAAGACTGGATTCAGTCGTCGTTTCCGCTTCCCGTGCCGGGACCCACACCCCTGTCACACACACCGATGTCGGCAAAGACGCCCTCCGCGCCTCCAGCCCCATGAATTCCCTGCCGATGGCCCTGAACCTGTTGCCGTCCGTGGTGACCTACAACGAAGGCGGCACCGGTCTGGGCAACTCGGCGATGACCATCCGTGGCTCCAAAGGGTCGCAGGTCAATGTGACCCTGAACGGCATCACCCTGAACGATGCCGAGTCGCAGGAAGTGTTCTGGGTCAACATCCCCGCGCTGACGTCCCTGCTGTCCAGCGTCCAGGTCCAGCGCGGCCTGGGTACGTCGGCCAACGGCGCCGGCGCCTTCGGGGCCAGTGTGAATATGAACACGGCATTCGTTACCCCGGATCCGGCTTTCCGCTGGGAATTGTCCGCAGGCTCCTACGGAACCATCCTCACCACGGTGTCGGGCATGTCCGGCCTGTTGCCGTCCGGCCTGTACTTCAGCCTGGCGTACTCAGCCGGCCGGACGGACGGGTACATCCGGAATGCCGGGGTGGAATCCGCCTCGCTCTTCGGCGTCATCGGCTGGCTCAAGGGACGCAATTCCCTGCGGCTGACTTACTTGATGGGCGACCAGAAGAGCGGCATCACCTGGGACGGCATCTCGCCGGAGATGTATGCGGTGGACCGCACCTATAACGGTGCCGGCGAGTATGTGGACGACAACGGGAAGATCTGCTATTATCCGAACCAGACCGACAACTACGCCCAGCACCATCTCCAGTTGAACTATACCCGCCGGTTGACGGACCGCCTGACCTGGGCCAACACGGCTGACTATACCCGGGGCGACGGTTACGACGAGTATTACAAGACGGGCCGCAAGTTCGCCGAGTTCGGCTATCCTTTCTCCGCGTGGCAGGGCCAGAAGAAGAGCGACATGATCTACCGGAAGCGGATGGACAACGACCTGTACGTGCTTCAATCTGAACTTCGGTATGGCGGGGAGAATTTGCGCGTGAATGGGGGAGTGAACCTCTCCCGGTATGTCGGCGGGCACTGGGGTGAGATGCTATGGGCGCGCCTTCTGGGGCCTGATTATGATTACGCGTCGATGAACCGGAATGATACCTGGTACCGGAACACGGGAACCAAGCAGGAAGCCAGCGCTTTCCTCCGGGCGGAGTACCAGCCGCTTTCCTGGCTGACCGCCTATGCGGACCTGCAATACCGGCACATCGACTATGCGATCGTGGGGCGGGACGACAAGGCGAGTTCCGTGCCGATCGATTATCACCAGCCGTGGAACTTCTTCAATCCCCGGGCGGGTGTGACGGCCGTCTTCGGAGCCCATAAGCTGTACGCCTCTGCCGCCGTCGGCCATCGCGAGCCGGGCCGGAGCGACATCAAGGAAAACATCAAGGGAGAGATGATCCCCATCAAGCCCGAGTCGATGCTGGACATCGAGGCCGGCTATCAGTTCGCCGGAGAGCATTTCATCGCTTCCGCCAATGTCTATCTGATGGAATACAAGGACATGCTCCTGGAAACCGGGCGGTTGAGTTCTTCCGGCTACGCGATCAAGGAAAACGTGGGCCGGGGCTGGCGCCGGGGTGTCGAACTCGCGGCCGCCTGGACGCCCGCTTCCTGGCTCCGGGCCGATGCGAACCTGACCCTTTCCACGAACAGACTCCGTTCCTTCACCGCCTATCTTGAGAACTGGGTGGATGGAGGATACAAGCCGGAGACCTATGAGAACACGACCATGCTTCTTTCCCCCTCCGTCGTCGGCATGGGCCGCATTGCGCTTTCTCCATTCGACGGCTGGTGGAAACCGCTCTCCTTGACCTTGAGCGGAAAATATGTCGGGAAACAGTATTGGGATAACACCCAGAACGAAGGCCGCGCGATTCCCGCTTGGTTCGTGACCGACCTTTCCCTGTCCCATTCCTTCCCGCTGCCGACTGGTTCTCTCGGACTTTCTTTGTATGTGAACAACCTGCTGAACCGGGCCTATTACGCCTATGCATGGGTGTACCGGGCTTGGGAAGGCGCTGAATATGTGGAGGCTGGATTGTACCCGCAGGCACTGCGGAATCTTATGGTAAAACTTACTTATAGTTTCTAAAGAATTTTATTAATAAAATATTTATTCAAAAAAATTTGCAGATAAAGAAACTTTGCGTATCTTTGTCCTTGAAAAAGGTAGGCCCGTGACGGGACGGCCCTTTTCAGAAGACAAAACGCTTCTTCTAACCAGTACAATTAACCTTCTTCTGAGTAAGAATACACTACTAACTAACCAAGAACGAGGCTCGCAGGGATGCGAGCCTCGTCCTTTTCCTTTGTTTGAGTCAATTAGTCGAGAAGTTTGGGTCTCCGCTCCTTCGTGCGCTGGAGGGCCTGTTCGTCCTGCCAGGCCTGGATGAGCTTGGGATTGCCGGAGAGGAGGACGTCGGGAACTTTCCAGCCATTGAACTCGGCGGGGCGGGTATAGACGGGAGGGGAGACCAGACCGTCCTGGAAGGAATCGGAAAGGGCGGAGGTCTCGTCGGTCAGGACGCCCGGGATCAGGCGGATGATGCTGTCCGCCAGGAGGGCGGCGGGAATCTCACCGCCGCTGACCACGAAATCGCCCACGGATATCTCGCGCGTTACGAGGTGTTCGCGGATGCGCTCGTCGATCCCTTTGTAGTGGCCGCAGAGGATGATGATGTTCTCCTTGAGGGACAGCTCGTTGGCGATGCCCTGGTCCAGGATCTCGCCGTCCGGGGCCATGTAGATGACCTCGTCGTAGTCCCGTACGGCCTTGAGTTCCTCGATCATCCGGAACACGGGTTCCACCATCATCACCATGCCGGCGTCGCCGCCGTAGCAGTAGTCATCTACGGTCAGGCGCGGGCCGAGACCGTATTTGCGGAGGTTGTGGACATGGATCTCCACCAGGCCTTTCTTGACGGCCCGGCCGGGAATGGAATGGCTCAGCGGGCTCTCGAGGAGTTCCGGTACGACGGTGAGGATATCGATGCGCATGCTTTTTCGGTTCGGTCCTGCAAATGTAATATTTATTGTCGAAAAAATGTTATCTTTGCATTCTGTATGTTAAACTTTTGAACACCATTTATCATGAGTGAAGAATTGAAGCCTGAGGTCCTGGAAACCGTCAACGAGACCTTAGATGTAGCACAGGAAGCGTCCCAGGAAACCGTGGAAGAGACTGTGGAAGAAGTTGTCGAAGAAGTGAAGGAAGAGACGAAAGAGGAAGTGAAGGAAGAGGTGAAGGAAGCCGTGGAAGAGGCGAAGGAAGCGGTTGTCAATTTCAGCGAGAAGACCCTTGCCGAACTGTCCGGACTGTTCCAGGAATTGACGGAAAGCGCCGACCGTATGAAACGTTCCAAGGAGGCCGAGGCCATCAAGTCCGCCTTCTACAAGCGTCTTTCCCGCGAAAAGGCGGAGGCCGGCGAGGATGCGACGGTCGATGAACCCGATGCCGATACCGTAGAGGAAATTGCTGCGACCGAACCCCTGACGAGCGCGCCCGTGAGCCCGTTCGCCGCGATCGAGGCCGGTTTCAAGTCCCTCTACAATACGTATAAGAAGGAGCGCGCGGAGTACAACCGCCAGCTCGATGCCGAGCGCGAGGGCAACCTCGTGAAGAAGCAGGCCATCATCGAGGACCTGAAGGCCCTCGTCGACGAACAGGGCGACATGAAGGACGCCTTCCCGAAGTTCCGCGAGATCCAGAACCGCTGGCGCGAAACCGGCCCGGTCCCGCAGCAGAACTTCCGCGACGTGAACGACACCTACCAGTTGTATGTGGAGAAGTTCTACGACCTCGTGCAGATCAACCGCGAACTCCGCGACCTGGATTTCCGCAAGAACCTCGAGGCAAAGACCGAGTTCTGCGAGCAGGCCGAGGCCCTCGCCGAGAGCGAAGATGTCGTGGGCGCTTTCAAGGAGCTCCAGAAACTGCATGAACAGTGGAAGGAATACGGCCCCGTGGCAAAGGAATTCCGCGACTCCATCTGGGAGCGTTTCCGCGCCGCCACCGCCGTCATCAACAAGAAGTACCAGGCCCATTTCGAAGGTCTGAAGGAGCAGCACGCGGCGAACCTGGAGGCGAAGACCGCCCTCTGTGAGCGGGTCGAGGCCATCGCCGACCAGGAGATCACCTCCTCCAACCAGTGGAACGCCCTTTCCAAGGAAATCGAAGGCATCCAGGCCGAATGGCGCAAGATCGGTTTCGCCACCCGGAAGGACAACCAGAAAGTGTACGACCGTTTCCGCGCCGCCTGCGACAAGTTCTTCAGCCGCAAGCGCGAGTACTACAACGAGTTCAAGGACAGCATGAACGACAACATGGCGAAGAAACTCGCCATCATCGAGCAGGCCGAGGCCCTCAAGGGCAGCACCGACTGGAAGAAGACTTCCGACGCCCTGATCGATCTCCAGCGCCAGTGGAAGGAGATCGGCGCCGTGCCGCGCAAGAAGTCCGAGCAGCTCTGGAAGCGCTTCCGCGCCGCCTGCGACGCTTTCTTCAACGAGCGTGACAAGCAGGGCAAGCCTGAGAACGATTTCTACGGCAACCTCAAGGCAAAGCGGGCCCTCATCGAGGAAATCGAGGCCTACGTCCCTGTGGACGCCGAGGCCGATGCCGAGGCTGCACGCGGCTTCGCCGAGCGCTGGAGCGCCATCGGTTTCGTCCCGTTCAAGGAGAAGGAGGCCGTGGGCGCCGCCTACAAGGCTGCCATGCAGGCCAAGTTCCCGGAGTGGGGCCGGGGCGGCCGCCGCGAAGGCGGACGCGGACCGGTCCGCGAGCCGCGCCGCAACCAGCCGCTTACCGAGAAGGACAAGCTCACCCTCAAGTACAACCAGCTCCAGCAGGACATCCAGACCTACGAGAACAACATCGGCTTCTTCGGCCTGTCGAAGGGCGCCGAGCAGCTCAAGGCCCAGATGCAGCAGCGCATCGACGCCGCGAAGGAAGACCTCAAGAAGCTGGAGGCGGAAATCCGCGAACTCGTCGCCAAGGAGGCCGAGGAGAACAACGACTAAACTGGGACTATGGACAAAAACTCAATCATCGGTTGGGTCCTGATCGCCCTGCTCATGATCGGCTTCTTCGGCTACCAGAGCCGGCAGATCAAGAAGCAGCAGGCGTGGCAGGCGCAACTGGATTCCCTGGCCGCCGTCGAGGCCTACCGGCAGGACAGCATCCGTGCCGCCTATCTCGCCGAGCATCCGGAGGATACGGTCGTCGCCGCCCTTCCTTCGCAGGCCGCCGTCTACAGTGACTCGCTCCTGAACGCAGCCGCGAATGCCGAGGCCCAGACCGTCACCCTGCAGAACGAGAAACTGGAAATCGTCTTCACCACGATGGGCGCGCAGCCGCTCTCCGTGCGTGTGAAGGACTATCAGACGTACGACAAATCCGACCTCTACATCCTGGAGGAAGGCAAGGCCCAGCTGGGCTTCGTCGTCTACGCACCGACTGCCGTGGACACCCGGAAGTTCAACTTCCAGTATGTCCCGGAGGCTTCCACCGACTCCACCGTCGTGATGCGCCTTCCTTTCTCCAATGGCGGTTACATCGAGGAAACCTACACCCTGGTGAAGGATTCCTACTCGGTGAACCAGGTGCTCTCCTTCGTGAACATGGAGAACCTGATCCCGCGCAACGTGGGCAGCATCGACGTGGACTTCGAAGCCGTCATCCCGCGGATGGAGAAGGGATACAAGAACGAGAGCCAGTACTCCCGCTTGAACTACTACTTCCCGGACGACAAGAAGCCGGAGAACATCGGCAACGGCCGCAATGGCTCCAAGCGTTTCGACAACAAGATCGAATGGTTCGCCTTCCAGCAGCAGTTCTTCTCCGCGATCATGCGGGCCCCGAAGGACTTCACCTACGGCGAATTCAACATCAGCTTCCTGGGAAAGGACAACCCGGAGAACAACCTGATGGCCTGCTCCGCTTCCATGCGGACGGACCTCCAGCCGGGCGCTCCGCGCATCGACATCCCCTTCGAGTTCTATTTCGGCCCGAACAACTACAAGGGCTTGAAAGCATATGACCACTCCTACGAGAAGGTGATCCCGCTGGGTGGCCGGGTCGTCGGCCTGATCACCAAGTGGGTGATCATCCCGCTGTTCGACTGGCTGAGCAAGTTCATCAAGAGCTTCGGCCTCATCATCCTCCTGATGACCATCTTCATCAAGCTGGTCGTGCTCCCGTTCGCCTACAAGAGCCTCTCTTCCTCCGCGAAGATGCAGGTGCTCCGGCCCGAACTGGACAAGATCAACGCGAAGTATCCCAAGCAGGAAGATGCGATGAAGAAGCAGCAGGCGACGATGGACCTGTACAAGAAGGCGGGCGTCAACATGATGGGCGGCTGTCTCCCGATGCTCCTCCAGTTCCCGATCCTGTGGGCGATGTTCCGCTTCTTCCCGGCCTCCATCCAGCTGCGTCAGCAGCCGTTCCTGTGGGCCGAGGACCTCTCCGCCTATGACGACGTCATCCATTGGGGCACGAGCGTCTTCGGGATGGACCACATCTCCCTGTTCGCCCTCCTGATGGCCCTGTCGATGTTCTTCT
>JAEEGK010018540.1_pt1 | contig 15046 bp, 8 predicted proteins | sample 8958771 | NCBI WGS metagenome assembly JAEEGK01 (sample SAMN16246547, study PRJNA631951) | gut metagenome | biome: gut microbiome; feature: rumen; material: SC-attached | host: Bos | place: Iran: Karaj | collected 2018-10 | reverse complement strand
ATTCTTGGTGTTGATATGAACTGGCAGAGAGCTGTAAAGGGTCTCGTTCTTCTTGCAGCCGTTATCTTCGACGTTGTTTCAAAGCAGAAGAAATCATCGAAGTAATTAAACTTCTAAAAATGAAAAAACATCCTGCACAATGTGCAGGATGTTTTTTTTTCGTAAGTGCAGGAAGATAAGTTGTATATATAGCTGTATACGCAAAATAGCTGCGTAGCCGAAGTTTTGAAACGGGAAACATTTGCACAAGCGAAGCGCGGTATTCCGCAGCGTAGCTTCGAGCCAGCCGTTTCCCGGAGCAAAATTCGGCGAGAGCAACTATTTTGTGAATCTACTTATAATTTAAAAACTTATCTACCGCAACAATGCTTATACTTCTTCCCAGACCCGCATGGGCACGGATCATTTCGTCCGACTTTTGGACCTGTGCGAACAACCGTAACGCTTTCACCTTGCCGCTTTGATGCCATCGGACTTCTGTCTGCGGCGGCGCGGGCTGCATTCGCGTCAAAAGACTGCATCGCGTTGTGCTGTGCGTTCATGTTACGAATTACGCCGCTCTGTCTGCTGATCTGTGCATCTTCCGCTGTCTGTACTTTTATGCGGAACACGCGCGAAACAATTGCGTTTCGTATGTCGTCGAGCATATCGTAGAAAATATTGAAACCGTCAATCTTATATTCAGTGAGCGGGTTCTTTGAGCCGTAGGAACGAAGATACACCGCTTCTCTAAGACCTTCAAGCGTTTCAAGGTGGTCGAGCCACTTCTTGTCTATTTCCTGAATGTATTGGAAGCGTATGAATTTATTCAACTCTTTTTTCGAAACAAGGGTCTCTTTTTCCGTTATGTCATTCTGCAGCCAGGCGTAAATCCGCTCTTTAATAGCGTCAGTATTCTTTTCCGTAATGTCGCTTATATCAATCTGCATCGCGAAAATGCGCTTAAGGTTGTCAGAAAGCTCCTGAACAGCCTGGTTAATTTGCTTGTGACCTTTCGCATTGAAATCATCGAGCAGGTTGTCAACCTCAACTTTAGCGTTGTTAAGAACGCGCGTAGAAAGATCCTCATCAGCAAGAATTTCGTCACGCTGACCGTATATCGTGTTTCTCTGCTCGTTAAGAACGTCGTCGAATTCAAGAAGCCGCTTACGTATCTCGAAGTTGCGCTCCTCAACTTTTGTCTGCGCGTTCTCAATTCCTTTCGTAAGCCACGGATGGTAAATCGGCTCTCCGGTCGTCATTCCAAGACGAGACATCATCATTTTCATGCGCTCGCCACCGAAAAGACGCATAAGATCATCATCCATCGAGATAAAGAATTTACTGCGTCCGGGGTCGCCCTGTCGTCCAGAACGACCGCGAAGCTGATTGTCGATACGGCGGCTTTCGTGTCGCTCTGAACCGATTACGTAAAGACCTCCGCAGTTCTTAACTTCCTCATAATCTTTAAGCCACTTTTCTTTTTCAATCTTAAGAGCTTCCTCAAACTGCTCAGGCGTTGCGTTTGTACCGGCGCGCTTTTGAGCCCTGAATTCCGAGTTTCCGCCAAGCTTAATATCGGTACCGCGTCCTGCCATGTTCGTCGCAATCGTAATTGCGCCTTTTGCACCAGCTTCCGCAATAATAAGAGCCTCGCGTGCGTGGTTCTTCGCGTTCAGAACCTCGTGCTTAAGACCTTTTTTCGTCAGAATCGCAGAAAGATGCTCAGATTTCTCAATAGAAACAGTACCAACAAGAACCGGCTGGCCTTTTGAGTGCACAGTCTGAATCTCTTTCGCGATTGCTTCCCATTTATCTGTTTCGTTAAGATAAACCTCGTCGTTTTCGTCAATACGCGCAACGGGCTTGTGTGTAGGAACGACAACAACGTCGAGGTTATAAATCTTGTTGAACTCAACCGCTTCCGTCTCTGCAGTACCAGTCATACCAGAAAGTTTGTCATACATGCGGAAGAAGTTCTGAAAGGTGATTGTTGCAAGCGTTCTGTTCCGTTGCGCTATCCTGATATGTTCCTTTGCCTCGATTGCCTGGTGAAGTCCGTCTCCGTAACGCCTTCCTTCAAGAATGCGCCCCGTGAACTCATCGACAATCTGAACCTGATTGTCCTTGACCACGTAGTCAACATCGTTTTTGTAGAGCGTATGGGCGCGGACAGCCTGCGTAAAATAATGGATGTACTCAAAGTTCTCCGGGTTAAAAAGGCTTCCCGAAATCATATTGTGCTTTTGCAGTATGGCCTCTATTTTGAGCATACCTGCGTCAGTAAATGAAATGCGCTTGCCTTTTTCGTCTATCTTGTAATCGCCAATTACTTCCTCGCCCTGAACTTCATCCGGGTAGTCGTCTGTTCCCGGCTTTTTCTGAACTTCATCGAGCTGGCCAACAAGCTTGTCCACGTCGTAGAACTTTGCTGTATCGTCCTCGCCCTTACCGGAAATAATAAGCGGTGTTCGAGCTTCATCAATCAGAATGGAGTCTATCTCGTCTATGATACAGAAAGGAAAGCCGCGCTGAACTTTCTCAGCGAGAGAAATCTGCATGTTGTCACGCAGGTAGTCAAATCCGAACTCGTTGTTCGTACCATAGGTGATATCGCATAGGTATGCGAATCTCCTTGCGATGTTGTCCATATTCGCTTTGATAATGCCAACCGTTACGCCAAGATAGTCGTATATCGGTCCCATCCACATGGCATTGCGCTCAGCAAGATAGTCGTTTACGGTGACAACATGGACGCCTTTACCTGCAAGTGCGTTAAGGTAAGCCGGTGCAACAGTCATAAGGGTTTTACCTTCACCTGTTTTTAGCTCCGCTATTTTACCCTGATGCAGGACGATTGAACCCAACATCTGAGAGTCGAACGGACGCTCGCCAATCGTCCTTTTTGCAGCCTCTCGTGCCATTGCGAAGGCTTTTGGAAGTATCTCATTCATTCTGTCCTGAACTTGGTCTTTCGGACAGCCAACAAAAAACGCCTTGAATACCTCTGTATGTTCACGAAACTGCTCTTTGGAAAGTGAAGCAGCCCATTCTTCTTCTGCGTTAATCTGCTCAAGAATAGGTTTCAGATTTTTTATATCCCGGTCGTGCTTCGAGCCGAAAATAAAGGTCAATATTGAATCTAACATGATACGTACAATGTAATAAGATTAAGCGATTTAGGCAAGGTTTAGGGAAAACTTTTCTATTTTTTATGCATTTATTTCAAATTGCGCTTGAAAACTTTGATAATTATATAAAAAAATACCGAAATGAACCATTTTTTTAGAGTTTTTTAAGATTTTGATTAGACAATATTCTTCATTTGAGTTATAATTTCTATGTGGAGATACAATCAAACTTCCATAAAAGTTCGATAAAATCTCATAATATTAGAGTTAATCACTATTTACAAAGGACAAATTCTTATGGCCAAAACAAAGGGATCTCTCTCAAGAAAATTTTCTGTTGGTTCAATTGTTGTCATGCTTCTTATGGTTGTTATTTCATCCATAACTACCGGACTGTTTTTCGCGAAAAACTGCCTTGATAGCTTTTATGACAGCGCAGCAACTGAGTTGTCGGTATTCTCCGATGCAATATCGATGTTCTTTTCAGCAAAAGAAGCCGAGCTGAATGTTTTCGCTGAATCCGAAGTTGTAAAAAAAGCGGACGATACGATTCATTCTTTTGTTAATGAAGTTGGAGATATTTCAATTCTTGGATATGAGAAAAGCCCTACAGAAGCCGCAATCAGAAAGCTTTGTAAAACTTTTGCCTCTTATGATAAAGATATCGCAGAAATATACATAGGAACACAGTGGGGTGGATACGCCACAAACTTCGACAGCACAATGTCCGGTGGATATGACCCAAGAAAACGCGGATGGTACGCGACAGCATCTTCTGGTTATGGAAAAGTAATGATAACCGATGCGTTCGCATCAACGGTTGGTGCGACGGTTGTTGGTATTACGCGCAGTGTTTACGACGCGGACAGCAGTTTCATCGGTAACGCATCAATAGAGATTACACTTGGTACACTTACTGAAATCTTGAAAAACGTACAGTTCGGAGAAGGAAGCTTCCTTCTTATCGTGCAGAAAGACGGAACAATCCTTGCTGATACAGAAAACAAAGAAAACAATTTCAAGAATATCACTGAACTTGGTATTCCTGGAATTGAAGATCTTTTTAATTCAAATGAAAGCAAAGGAAAACTTAAAGTATCTGGCACTGACTACCTTGCAGAGCTCGTTACGAACAAAAAGACAGGCTATAAGATTATGGCTTTCTGTCCACAATCAACAGTATACGGTGCATTCTATAAGACTTTGATGATAACGATTATCGTTTGTGTCATCGCGTCTTTGATAGTCGGTTTAATTGTCTCTAGTATAACAAGAAAGACAATTAAACCACTCAAGAAGATTGTAACATCTTTGGAAAATGTCGCAAACAATGACTTTACGCTCGATATTCCGGTTCAGAGTAATGACGAGCTTGGAACTGTCGCAGAGACATTCAACGATACTCTTGGAACTCTAAGAAATACATTCGGAGTAATCACTCAGAATACGAACGAGCTTGATACGATCGGTAATGGTCTTGCAAACGATATGAACAGTATTTCAAGCGAGATCGTAAAGATTGCAGACAACATCAGCACAATAAGCAAAGAGTCTGTTTCTTTGAGCGAGGCTGTATTGAAGACTGTAGCGTCCGAAAAACAGATATCAGCAGCAATTTCTCAGCTTAACGAGGGAACTGTTTCTCAGGCAGATTGTGTCGAAGATTCAAAGAAGAGCGCGAACAAGATGATTGAGAACATCTCCGATATATCCAACTCTATAAACAATACGAACGACGCTGTCGTGTCTCTTTTGAGGGCAACAGATACTGGTAAAGAGAACATGAAGAAGTCGGCAGAGATTGCGAAACGAATTGCCGATGCATCAGGAAGTTTGCAGGAAGCTTCTAGCGTAATTCTTAACGTCGCAAGCCAGACTAACCTTCTTGCTATGAACGCTGCTATTGAGGCAAGCCATGCGGGTAGTGCGGGTCTTGGATTCGCGGTTGTTGCTGATGAAATCAGAAAACTTGCCGAGCAGTCTTCTAAGCAGGGTAAAGTTATTTCCCGGACGCTTAAAGATGTCAGCCATGAGATTGAGAACCTTGCCACATCTACAAAGACTGTAGAAGTTGGATTCGAGGAAATCTATACATTGTCAGAAAATGTAAGTACTCTTACTGGAAATGTCCGTAACGTAATTGGCGAGCATGAATCAAGCTGTAACGACGTTCTTTCTGCAATCCATAAGATTGAAAACGTAACGGCGGACGTTAAGAAAGGTTCTGATGAAATCTTCGCTGCAAGTAAGGAAGTTTCGAATGCGATGATCAACATGAACAATATCGCATCAAATCTTTCTACACGCATGAGCGAGATGGATGCCGGAGCAAAGAGCATCTCAGAATCTGCAGAAGCCGTAAACAACCTTACGCAGCAGAACAAAGGAAAGATTTCCGTACTTGCAGAAGAAATAGACAAGTTCAAGATTGTCTAAAAAAGCCGCATTATCTGGCAGACAGACATAACAAAGCGTCTGTCTGCTGTTTGCGCGAGTTTTCATTTTGTGATAGCATAGGCGCATGCTGACATCAGATTTTTATTTCGATTTGCCTCCAGAGCTTATCGCCCAGCACCCAAGCGGCGTGCGCGGTCAGGATAAGCTCATGCTTTTAAACCGCGCTACAGGTGCGGTCGAGCATCATTTCATGGACGATTTACCTAACCTCATTGAGCCGGGAACGCTTATGGTGTTCAATAACAGCCGCGTGCGCCGCGCTCGTGTATATGGCATAAAAGAGACTACAGGAAGAGAAACAGAGTTTATGTTTCTCAACACGATAGACAAAGACTGCTGCGTTTGGAACGTGATGGTAAAATCAGCAAAAAAACAAAAGCCCGGAATGAAATACAAGTTTCCGGACGGCACTGTCGCAACGATTATAGACCATGAGGGTAATGCTGGTACGGAATTCCGCGCGTTGAAATTTGATTTTGCAATTAACGAAGATTGGTTTGAACGAAACGGACATATTCCGCTTCCACCGTATATTAAGCGCGGCGACACCGATGAAGACAGCGAGCGTTACCAAAACGTGTATGCGACAGACACTGGTTCTGCGGCATGTCCTACGGCTGGACTTCATTTTACGGAAGAGATGCTTTCTCGCCTTGATGCGGCTGGAATTGAGCGTTGTTTTGTGACGCTTCATGTAGGTTTGGGAACTTTCTTGCCAGTTCGTGAGGAAGTTATAGAGAACCACAAGATGCACGAGGAGTGGTACACAATTCCGCCGGAGACTGCCGCCGCCATAAACAAGGCAAAGCGCGAAGGTCGCCCAATACTGGCTGTTGGAACAACGAGCGTCCGGACACTAGAAAGCTCCGCTCAGTCACTTCGTGACCGTGGTAGTGATGCTGGTGCGTGCGATGTGACAAAAACTGAGTGGGTAAGGGCAGGAACTTCTTCAACGAGTATATTCATGTATCCGGGGTATCAATTCAAGGTAGTGGATAAAATGTTCACGAACTTCCATACGCCAGAAAGCACGCTTATTATGCTCGTGTCAGCATTCGCAGGGCGTGAGAACATCCTGAACGCATACAAAACCGCCGTCGAAAACCGCTACCGCTTCTTTTCCTACGGAGACTGCATGCTTATAAGGTGAGCATAGAGAACGAATCCGACAGCAGATTCAAAAACTGCGCTTCCAGCAACGAAAGCACATCGTCTTTCCCCTGTATTCCCGCCGCGCTTTTCGAAAACTCGCTGGAAGCTTCTATCAGCATGAACTGAATCTCTTTATCAGAAAGCGGCAGCTTCGTTCCGATAAGATTGTTTTCCAGCTCCTTGCTTCGTATAGAGATAAGCCCAGAGAACGCAATCCTCAAATCAGAAAGAATACCTTTGCTCGTATCCGCCAGGAACGTAAAAGACGCGCTTGCATCTGAAATAACGTTCTCTGGTCCTGTCCGCCTGAAAAGCGCGATATCCCATTCCTCTGTCGGAATACGGATGCGCGAAATCATCGAGTTTTCAGGAACTTTGTCAAATTTCAGAATCGGAATGAAGCTTGAATACGAAGGACTTTGAATTTCAATTTGTGCATCAAGCGCGAGCAGGGGTGCGTAAAGTGTGTGATAAATGCCTTCTGCGCAAATGTTGCCGCCAATCGTCGCTTCATTCCGTATAAAAGGATACGCCACTGTTTCCGCAGCATCGTAAAGAACGGCTGGAATACGTTTTCTTCCCAAATTAAGAATCTGGCTGAGCGTCACCCCTGCGCCAAACTCAATAAAGTGCTCGTGCTTGTCTATGAGTAGAAAATCATTGATTTTACCGATGATAAGGCTGGAATGCGCAAGTTTATCCGATGCGGTGCATCCACCGTAAATTTTTAGCTGCGGAATCGTTTTAAGGTGAAACAGAACATCATTCAGACTTTTTGCGTAATATACTGTAGTTTTGTTCGATGCCATATCTTATTTCCCCGAAATCCGCCTTCGTCTTGCTGTTGCCGCCATCATAATTCCAGAAGCCAGCGTTTCCGCGTCGGTGCACCGGCATGGAAAATACCGCGCCATCTTTATTGCCGTCTCTTTTGCCGGACGCGGGTCTGTGCTGATTATTGACCATGCCGCAAAAATTTTTCCTGCGTTGCAATATCCGCATAATTTGACGCCAGCCTGACGGAATCCAGCTTCTATATCTGAATAATCCTGTGTTTTCATAAAGTGCTCAAGCGTTTCTATTCTTGAATGGCGCACCGCCGCTGACGGAATGATACATGAAGGCACTGGCTTTCCGTCCATCAAAACCGTACATGAACCACAGCTTCCTTTTTTGCAGCCATCTTTTACAGAAAAAATGCCATTATCCCTTAAAAGCTGGAGCAGTTTTGTGTCCGGCTCTGCATCGAGGATTATGTCTTCACTGTTTAGTGTAAAAGGTATCTTCATCTGTACGACCTCTTATAACCGACCTAATTTCCGGAAAGTCCTTTGTATATGTAATCAATCGGAATAGGAACTGTATGAACAGTATTTTTCGTGGCATGCGCAATTGCATTTGTTATCGCAACCGGAAGAATACTGTGAATTATGCAACCAAGCTGTTTAGGTTCTTCCTGACTTTCAATAAAATTGATGTACATCTTTTCCGGAGAAAGCGTCATGCCGTCCATCAAGTGACGCAGAACATCGTTAATATCTTTTCGTATTGATATTTCGGTTTGTTTTTTGTTCAGAATCGTTCCTGCATTCACAGAAATCCATATTCCGCGAAGTCTGGGCTTGTAAAGGAGCGGATCTATCTCTACCTCAGCTGCGGCGGCTCCCCATGAAAGCGAATAGTACGGAGTTCCGCAGAATTTTTCCTGATTCCAAACCTGATTTTTAGGCTTTGTGAGCTTTTTTTTGACTGTGATTGGCAGCGGCTGGCGGAAGCGAAGTTTTTGTATGCCCTGGCAGCATTTTTTCAAAAGCTGCGTCATGATATAGACGCTTCCGGTTATCGTTTCCGGCAACTCAGATGTGTCGTTTTTATCTTCATCTTCTTCAAAATGAACCTGATCGCTTGTTATGTTCAGCATGTCAGAGGCGTATTGTTTCCAAACAGGAAGAATTGACGCAACTGGTGTCGGTGATTTTATTGTGAGCGAACTGTCTTTTTCCATCGTGACTTCAAGAGTATGCTTCAAAAAGCCCATCTGAGAGCCATAATATCCTTTACCGTCGAATGCTGTTGCAAAACCCATGCCCCGTGACGGAAAAGTCGATATAGAAGATTTTACAGTAAATGGATTTTGTGAATATGAAGCATATTTCCTGTTAAAATCGCTCATCCGCTGAACTTTGTCGAATAGTTCAGAAATCTTTGTTCTGTCAAGAGCTATTGGATATTCTTCTGTGCCTTCGGTTTGTTCTGGACGTTCTTCTGTATTAAGAAGTCGAAGCTCAATCGGATTCAAGCCGGTAGCACGCGCAATATCCTGCATCTGAGACTCAACTGCAAAAAATGCCAGTTTGTCGATGTTCCGAGTTCCTGTTATTGCCGGGAAGCTGTTTGTTTGCTTAACTTTTACGCTGACACAAAGTGAATCTGGGGTATAAGCACCAGCCGCAGTAACGGCAAGCGAATCTGATATTTGCTCTGCGAACGGACAGAACGCACCAGCGTCAACTGTTACATCAAGGATAGACGCGACAATTCTTCCGTCTTTTTGTACGCCTGTTTTATGGTGGATTGAGACAGAAACTGGTTTATCCATATAGTCTGTCATCTCCTGCGACGCGACAAGAAGAACAGTCTTTTGTGTCAAAAAAGAGACCGCAGCTGCGAGACATGTAAGTATTGTGTTGTACCATAAAGAATTGTCGTCTGAATGAGGTACAATCGTTCTTTTTATACGGATATTTTCTTCCGGTATGTTGAGTATTGAAGCCGCGTTCTTTCTAAGGTGACTTGCCCAAAGAGTAGGGGTGTAAATTGAGACTTCTCCGTCCTCATACTCGACATATGCACCTTCCGGCTCCGAAACGGCTCGTATGTGAAGCAGCGGAGTGAAAGTGTTCTCAACGTGAATGTCGGCTTTCTCAAAGTTGTTCTCATAGTCGCCGTAAGAAAACTTGCGCTCGGAGAAAAATCGCTCATCCGGTGCTTTTGTTGTTTCTTGCTTCTGCTGTTCAGGAGTTTCCGGAGTTTCTTCTATGATTCCCTGTTCTTTTGCTTCGAGCCTTTTTTGAAGATTTTCGTTGAATACGGAGTTTTTTATGTTGTCCTCAAAAGATGAAATAAGCTCTTTTAGATCAACGATAATACCTTCTTTTTTCTCGGATATATTCTCTTTTATGTTATTAAGGACACTTTCTTCTGTTTTTGTTTCGTTGCCGTCTGTCTGCGCTTCAACGCTGCCATCACTGTCAGAATTGTTGCCAGATTCGGGCATTGTTTCTGATATTTTGCGCTCTGCCAGTATCTCTGGGTTTTGCGATGTTTTCTCATCGGCGTTTTCTGGGGTGTCTTTTTCTTCCGAATGAGCGACTGAATCTGCGGAAGTATCTTCGGCTTTCTCCGCTTCTTGCGATGAATTTTCTGCTTGCTGTGTATCAGTGTCGTCCTGTTTTGAATCGCTGTCGGCTGAAATTTGCACGCTGCTATCCAGTTCTTGGGCGTATTTTTCTTGCTCGGAGATAGTTTCGTCAGGCTCAGCAACAGGCTCATCTTGTGTCTCTTGTGTAACATTTATTACAGCAGATGCTGCAAGCTGTTCTACAAGTTTTTTGTCTGAGCCAGAAAGAACAGCGACTGGCTCTCCTTTGTACGAAATGTATTCTTTCGCAAGAAGCGGAATTTCTGTAGAAAATGTTTTTACGCAATTCGCATTCGGAAGTTTATTCGCCGTCAAAAGGAAATAGTCGGCAGGCAGGTCTTTTATTTCTACCGATTCAAGCTTGCCGTTGTCATAAGGACTTGTAATTATATATGCATAAAGAAGTTCTGTTGTCGGGTCAACTGGGCGTATGTCGCTGTAAAACGATGCTGCCGAATCAATTGTTATTTTGCTTTTTCCTGCCTTTTTCTTTGTTTTACGGGCAGTTGTGCTTTTTGTCGCAGAGGATTTTGTTTTTTTCTCTGGCTCGGCTTTTGCCGGGCGTGCATCATCCGACATAATGCTCCTTACAGATGCTCTTTATTGTGTTCGCTGTATATTCTACCATTTCTTCCGGCATATCTGGCCACAACGGAATTGTAAGCGTCGTTTCGTACTGTTTCTGAGCGTTTGGAAACATCTCTGGAGTAATGTTATATCGTTTTTTCATATATGTCATGTGGAAATGAGGAATAAAATGCATTGATATTCCTATTCCTTTAGCCTGTAACATATTAGAAAGCTCGTTGCGTGTAATGTTAAGCTTTTCAGGGACAATTCTCATTAAATAGATGTGCCATGAGTTTCCGTCTCCGTCCGGTGGAAGCTTTATAAAATCGCAGTCCTTGAAAAGCTCGTTATAAAGCATGACAAGCTTCTTTCGTTTTTCAAAGAACATATTTGCTTTCTTAAGCTGTACACGTCCAAGAGCTGCCAAAATATCAGGCAGGTTACACTTGAATCCAGGTGCTACAACGTCATATTCCCACGAAGTTTTGTTGGACGTGTACCTGTCCCAAACTGAGCGGTCAATTCCATGAAGGCGCATAACTGTCATTCTGTGGGCAAGCTCGTCATCGTTCGTGGCTATCATTCCGCCTTCGCCAGTCGTTATCGTTTTTGTGGCATAGAACGAAAAAACTCCGATGTCGCCAAGAGTTCCGGCATATCCGTCTTTTGTCAGCGCAGGAAACGCATGTGCCGCATCCTCGATTACTTTTACATTATACTTTGCAGCAATTTCGTTTATTGCGCGCATGTTGCATACGTTTCCGCCAATGTGCACGGGAACAACTGCTTTTATGGTAGGGTCTTGCTTAAGTTTTTCTTCAATGCGCTCCGGCGAGATGCTGTAATTGTCTTCCTCAATATCAGCGTAGACGACTTCACCACCAAGATGAAGTGCGGATGTCGCTGTCGAAATAAATGTGTAAGGTGTCGTAAGAATTTTTGTGCCTGGCTGCACGCCGCATGCTTCCATTGCAAGAACAAGTCCGGATGTATTGCTGTTAACCGCGAGACAGTGCTTGGCTTTAATAAACTCAGAGTATTCTTTTTCAAAAGCAATGGCTTCTTTTGCTGTGCTGAGCCAGCCGGAGCGCAAAACGTTTATAACGGCTTCTTCTTCTTCTTTTCCGATTGATGGCTTAAAAAATGGTATAGAAACATGGTTGTCAGATATCGACATCATTACGCTCCCACTATAATTTGGAATGTAGCTAGAAACTGTTGTGCGACACTCCAATCATACTATAAGTATACCATAAGGAACTTCTTGCTTCAATAATACTAAACATACGTTTTCAAATGCCGAAAATAAAAAAGTATAAGAATAGGGCAGCTTAGGTAAGGGGGATTTGAATGAAACGTCTTTCATCTATAATACTATTAGCAGCAAGCCTTTTTGTAATATCTGCTGAGGCTTTTAAGCCTTCTATGGACGGCAGGGCTGTCGTCGCTGACTACGGAGAGCTGCCTGTCGGCTTTTTCGCCAAGTCCGCGAGCTTTTTGCCCGGAGATACTGTAATAGTAACTAATCCTTCAACAAAAATCAGTGTTGAGGTTATGATCTTTGGGTCGTTCGATTCTTCAGAAGGTATAGCGATAATTCTTTCACCAGAAGCCGCCAGGGAGCTTTACATAACGAAGGGAAGCAATTCCATCGTTCAGGTGACAAAAAAGAACAGCGCCTATATTGAAAACTCTATCCTTTCAAGAGATGTAAATAAAAACGGAATTACGGAAGATCCGGATATCGATCCGAGCCTTTTGATTGAAGACCCGGTTTTTGATACTCCTGCAGTATATGAGGAACTTCCTGTGTTCGACCCGCCTGTTGTTGCTGTAGTGTCAACGCCGGAGCCTATAGAGCAGGAAAAAACTGTAGAACCTGTAGTCGTTCCTGTTGTTGAGCCGGAACCTGTAAATCAGCCTCAGCTTGAAAAAGAAAATGTTGAGCGAGAGCCTGAGGTTGCAAATGAAACTGTTGGTTCGAAGCATGGCTTTTCTCCGGTAGATGTATCTAAACTCGTGGAGCCCTCTGAACCTGAAGACCAGACTGAGCCTGTTATCGAAGTTAAAACAGAAGAGACAAAAGAAACAGGTAAGAGCACAGAAGAAAAAACTAGTTATGACACTGAATCAAAGCCTGTTGTTGAGCCGGAGACGGTCGTAAAAACAGAGCCTGTAGTAGAGTCTGAATCTATAAAGGAACCTGAGCCGGAGCCAAAGCCAACTTCAGAAGCGTCTGAACCGCAGTCTGTATATGAGCCGCAGCCAGTAAGAGGTTCTGAAACGATTAAAGAACCAGAGCCAACTGTTGAGCAAAAGCCTGTAGTTGGTCCAGAGCCTATTACTCCAGAAGTAACGAACGATAACGTTGGAGCTTCTACAGAGAACAAGCCTGTTTATCCAACTGGAAAGACAGGAATTATAAACAGGGAGCCAAAGAATACAAGTGATTCTGTAAATCCTCGTGAAACAAAGAAGACTGAGCCAGAAACTCCAGCTCCTGTTGTAGAGCCGGAGCCAGTCGTAGAACCAGAAGTGATTCCGAGTTATGACAGTGAAATGTTCATGACAGAAAAAGATATCGAGTTGATCGATAACGAGTTTGTGGCAGTTGCGCAACCTGTTGTTGAGCCTGAGCCTGTCGTTCCAGTTGTGGAACCGGAGCCAGTTGTAACTCCTGAGCCAGTTGCTGAAACAGAGGCGAAAGTTACTGAAACTGAACCAGAGGAAAGCACACCAGTCCTTGTACCTACAAAGCCAAATCCACCGGGACCAGCTGTTTCTGAGATTGGAAGCACAGCAGCGGTTACAAGACCAGAAAAGCAAAATGCATTGGTTACGTCCGATTCGATTTATGAAGGCGAAGACAGGGTAATGCAGAAGTATAACTATAGTGGAAGCGAAATCTCTTCCGAGATATACGAAGCAAATCCTGAGGATGAAAAAAATGGGGATGTTTCTGAGCCAGAAGAAATAACAGAGCCTGAAGAAATTGATGAACCAGAGGAAAATCCTTATTTTACGGATGAGCCGGAAGTGTTCATTATTCCGATAGTTGATTACAGCGAACCAGAAACAGAGCCAGAACCACAAAAAGAAGTTTCTGAGCCAGAGCATGAAGAAGTAGCAGAACCTGAGCCAGAAGTAAAGATTCCGTCTGTTGAAGTTCCGGAAACTGTAATTGTACAGTCTGAAACTGTAATAACACAGACAGAAGTTGCGCCTGTACAGACATCTGTTGTTAAACCTGTTCAGCAGTCTGGTATAAAGAGCGTAAAAGCTGCGGACCTTGATAAGGGTTGCTATATACAGATTGCGACATACAGCAAGATGAGCAACGTAAAGGATGTTTGTGATACATACGGAAACCGTTACCCGATGAAAGTTGTTGAGACATCCTCCGGCAGTTGGCAGGTGCTTGTTGGTTCTCTTTCTGAGGGAGAATATACGGTTGTTTTGGAGCGTTTCAGAAATTACGGTTTCAAAGATGCGTTCGTTAAACGAGTTAAGTAGACAAATACGTTTGATTACAATTATCAAGCGTATATAAAGAAAAAGCCCTCGGTGTTAAATATCGAGGGCTTTTGTTTTCTAGAAGTTAGATCCGTCCGGTATAATCGCGTTTTTGCGGATTATTATGATGCCGTCCGCGGCGTAATACATGCCGTGATCGCCATCGCTCGGCGGGTTAGGACTGAAACCAATGGAGCAGTTCTTTCCGATACGAGCGTTCTTGTCGATGATAGCGCGCTGTACACGCGTATTCTCGCCAATACCGATATTCGGAATGCCATTCTTTTTGTTTTCTTCTTTTTGAGCGTCCGTCTCATAATAATCCGCGCCCATCGAAATAACTCCGACAAGCTGCGTGTTTTTCTCGATGATACTACGTATACCGATTACAGAGTCAGTAATTGTCGATTCGGTGATAACACATCCTTCACACGCTGTAGCACGGTTCATTGTAGCGCTGTTAAGCTTTGACGGCGGCAGATTGCGGATATGTGTGTAAATCGGCTTTTCTTCGTCGTAGAAGTTGAAACTCGGCTGAATTGAAGTAAGGTTAATCGTTGAGTCATAAAAACTCTTAATTGTTCCGATGTCTTCCCAATATCCGTCGTAGATATATGAGTTAACCTTGTATTTCTTTATTGTCTGGGGAATTATTTCCTTTCCGAAGTCTGTGTAGTCATTGTTCAGTGCTTCTTCAAGAACGGCTGCATCAAAGATATAAATACCCATAGAAGCAAGATAATCTTTTCCTTTTGTTGCTCCCGGCGTTCTTGTCTCATCAGGAATAATCCAGTCATTAATATCAAGGTCTTTTGCAGGCTTT
>JAEEGK010018538.1_pt1 | contig 15047 bp, 9 predicted proteins | sample 8958771 | NCBI WGS metagenome assembly JAEEGK01 (sample SAMN16246547, study PRJNA631951) | gut metagenome | biome: gut microbiome; feature: rumen; material: SC-attached | host: Bos | place: Iran: Karaj | collected 2018-10 | reverse complement strand
ATATGATTACTTCAGAGCAGATAAAGTCGTTAAAGGGAAGAGTCGAGACTCTCGAGGGATGTCTTGACATTGAGGGAAAGAGAGCGCAGGTCGCGGAGCTTCAGAAGAAGACCGAGGCTGCGGATTTCTGGGATGACCCGAAGGCGGCTGAAACTTTCCTAAAGAACATGAATGGGGTGAAGTCCTGGGTGACAGGCTTCGACGAGGCTTCGACGGCTGTCGAGGACCTCGATGTGTTGTATGAGTTCGCCAAGGAGAGCGTGGGCGAGGATGAAGCGATGGAGACGGACGAGACCAGGGAGCTGGATTCCGCCTTCTCGGCCGCGACGGGAAAAGTCGAGGCGCTCGAAATGCGCAACATGCTCGGCGACGAGGGCGACAACCTCGGAGCTATACTGACCATAAACTCCGGAGCCGGCGGCACCGAAGCCAACGACTGGTCCGCCATGCTGATGCGAATGTACATGAGATGGGGCGAGCGTAACGGCATGAAGATGACCGTCACGACCTTGCTCGACGGCGACGAGGCCGGCATCAAATCGGCTACGATCGAGTTCGAGGGCGACTATGCCTACGGCTATCTTAAGGCCGAGAACGGAGTGCACAGGCTCGTGCGCATCTCTCCGTTCAATGCGCAGGGAAAGCGCCAGACCACATTCTCATCGGTCTTCGTCTATCCGCTCGTGGATGATTCGATCAACATAGTCATAAATCCGTCAGACCTCGAATGGGACACGTTCCGAAGCGGAGGCCACGGCGGACAGAACGTCAACAAAGTGGAGACAGGAGTCCGCGTAAGGCACATACCTACCGGAATCATGGTCGAGAACACGGAGACCCGCTCCCAGTTCGACAACAGGGAGAACGCTCTCCGAATCCTCAAGTCCCGTCTCTATGACATCGAGCTCAAGAAGCGTCAGGAGAAACAGGCCGAGCTCGAGGGCCAGAAGAAGAAAATCGAATGGGGCTCCCAGATCAGGAGCTACGTGCTGCATCCATACAAGATGGTCAAGGACCTGCGCACCAATTACTCGACCGCCGATACCCAGGGAGTCCTGGATGGCGACCTGAACGAGTTCATGCGCACTTACCTTATGCAGCAGGGATCACAGAATACATTAAACTCACTATAAAAGATGGCAGAATTCAAATATGCACCAATGTTTCAGCTCGGACCAGATACGACTGAATATTATAAACTCACCAGCGACTATGTAAGCGTCGGCGAATTCGAGGGGCATCCTATCCTCAAAGTCCAGCCGGAAGCTCTTACCATGCTCGCAAACACGGCTTTCCGCGACGTGAACTTCATGCTCCGTCCTGCCCACAACGAGCAGGTTGCGAAGATTCTTTCAGATCCGGAGGCTTCTGACAACGACAAATATGTAGCCCTGATGTTCCTCCGCAACGCCGAGGTCGCAGCCAAGGGCAAGCTCCCGTTCTGCCAGGATACCGGCACCGCCATCATCCACGGCGAGAAAGGCCAGCAGGTATGGACAGGCTTCGACGACAAGGAAGCCCTCTCAAAGGGAGTGTACAAGACATATACCGAGGAGAACCTGCGCTATAGCCAGAACGCTCCTCTTGACATGTACAAGGAGATCAACACCAAGTGCAACCTTCCTGCCCAGATCGACATCGACGCCGAAGAAGGCATGGAGTACAAGTTCCTCTGCGTGGTGAAGGGCGGCGGATCTGCCAACAAGACCTATCTCTACCAGATGACCAAGGCTGTCCTCAATCCGGACACTCTCGTTCCGTTCATGATCGAGAAGATGCGTTCACTCGGAACAGCAGCCTGCCCTCCTTACCATATCGCCTTCGTCATCGGCGGTACTTCAGCGGAGAAGAACCTGCTTACGGTCAAGCTCGCTTCAACCCATTATTATGACAGCCTTCCTACTACCGGCGACGAGACCGGCCGCGCATTCCGCGACATCGAACTCGAGAAGCAGGTATGGGAAGAGGCCTGCAAGATAGGCCTCGGCGCCCAGTTCGGCGGCAAATACATGGCTCATGACATCCGTATCGTGCGTCTGCCTCGCCATGGCGCGAGCTGCCCTATCGGTCTCGGCGTAAGCTGCTCAGCTGACCGTAACATCAAGGCCAAGATCAACAAAGACGGTATCTGGATCGAGAAACTCGACGATAACCCTGGCCGTCTCATCCCTGAGGAGCTCCGCAGGCCGGGCGAGAACGGCGGCGTCAAGATCAACCTCGACCAGCCGATGTCCGAAGTCCTCAAGGAACTCACGAAATATCCTGTATCTACCAGGCTCAGCCTTTCAGGTACTATCATAGTTGCCCGCGACATCGCTCACGCCCGTCTCAAGGAGCGTCTCGACCGCGGCGAGGACCTTCCGCAGTACTTCAAGGACCATCCGGTATTCTACGCCGGCCCTGCCAAGACCCCTGCAGGAATGCCTTGCGGCTCCATGGGCCCGACGACGGCCAACCGCATGGACCCGTACGTGGACCTCTTCCAGAGCCACGGCGGCAGCATGGTCATGATCGCCAAGGGTAACAGGACCCAGGTCGTGACCGACGCCTGCAAGAAGCATGGCGGCTTCTATCTCGGCTCTATCGGCGGTCCTGCCGCCGTGCTCTCATCTGACGGCATCAAGAGCATCGAGTGCGTAGAATATCCTGATCTCGGAATGGAGGCAATCTGGAAGATCCATGTTGAGGATTTCCCTGCATTCATTCTGGTGGACGACAAGGGCAACGACTTCTTCAAGAAGCTCGGACTCTAATCTTAAAATAACGGTGAAGCTTTGGCAATGAGGAATATATTGAAGAAAATATGGTTTCCGGTGGTCGTGGTCTCTGTGGCTGCGATCCAGACTTTCGGCATGGACATTTCGCGCAATACGGGATTCCGGTCGCAGGTCATTGCCGAAGCTCCAGATACCGTAATCTACGTCAACAACGTCTATTCGGGATTCAGGACGAAAGGGGACAAGGCTGCCGCTGACTCTCTCGAAGGTTTCCTCGAGGAAGTCGGGGATACCACCTTCATCTCTGCGAGAGATACGATGAAGGTTCCGGATTCGCTGCGTCTTACCGATCCGTTCCGTTACAGATACTATGTCGCAATCAAGGATTCCCTTACCCATGTAATCGTAAGGGATTCCCTCCGTGCGGCAGGAGATAGCATCGACTGGCCAAAGCTCGATTCCCTCTACTTCGCTGACTCTACTCTGCAGGCAAAGATCCGTTTCGAAAAGTGGTACAACAGCCTCGACAAGCAGTCTCGCAAGAGGTACGACTACGAGCAGAAGATGAAGCGCCAGCAGCATATGGCTGACAGCATCATGGCCATAAAGGACAGTCTGAGGGCTATCAGGGACAGTATCCGGGAGAATACTCCGCGTATCCTTTCCGCCTACGCCATCCCGGATTCGATGCAATACAAGAGAGTGATAACATGGAATCGCGACAAGTTCTTCAGCAAGCTCGAGCTGCATCCTCTGGATACCGGCTTCAACTACTGGTTCCATGATTACCCATTCACGCGCAAAGACATCAATGTCACCTACCTTGGTCCTGCGGGTTCCCCGGTCCAGTATTACGATTTCTTCAAGCGCGGTTCTGTCGAAGGTGTCTCATTCTATGAGCCTCTGGAGGCATATGCTCCATCGCCTTCGACTCTTACGATGTACAATACCAAGACTCCATACACGGAGCTGGCCTACTGGGGTACGTTGCTGGCGAACACCGACCGTTCGGAGGACGACGTCCATGTGCTTACGACCCAGAACATTACCCCGGAACTCAACCTTGCGCTTTCCTACGACCGTTTTGGCGCAGCCGGCATGCTCGACAAGGAAAGGACTGACAACAAGGTGTTCTCCGCTTACGGAAACTATCTCGGAAAGCGTTACACCGCACACTTCGGCTATATCTACAATAAGGTGAGGCGGCAGGAGAACGGCGGACTTACCGACAGTTTCTTTATCCGGGATACTACGCTTAAGTCCAGGGAAATCCCGATCATGCTCAAAGAGGCCAATTCTGTCGTCGTAAAGAATACCGTATTCCTTGACCAGACTTACAGGATTCCTCTGACTTTCATCAAGGACCTCCTTCATGCGAAGGATACCTCTTACAAGAAAGCTGCCGCCGACTCTCTCGTCCGCGATGTGACTACCGCCTTCATCGGCCACAGCAGCGAGTATTCTACATTCAGAAGAATCTACACGGACAAGATATCCCAGAAAGGCATCGATACTCTTGCCCGCCATTTCTACCACGACAACTTCTTCATCAACCCTGTCCAGAGCTACGATTCGACGAGGGTGATGAAACTCGAGAACAAAGTCTTCATCAGACTGCAGCCTTGGGCCCAGGATGCCGTTGTCTCTACGGTCGATGCCGGAATCGGCAACCGTATCCTGTCGCACTATCTTTTTACTCCTGACAGTTACCTTTACAAACCGTCCAACACCGTGTGGAATTCCACCTACATCTATGGTGGAGCCGGCGGACGTATCCTCGATAACGTATCGTGGAACGCGGACGGATATTATACTTTTCTTGGTGAGGAGATAAATGACTTCGGAATCAGCGCTGACGCGCGGATGGATATCTATCCGTTCCGCCGCCACCGCAAGAGCCCGTTGTCGTTCAGCGCGCACTTCGAGACTAGTCTCAAGGAGCCTGATTTCTATCTCCAGCACTATTACTCTAACCATTTCAAATGGGAAAACGACTTCTCTAAGATCTCCCTTACAAAGATTGAGGGAAGGCTCGAGGTTCCGCATCTGGATTTCGCCGTGGAAGCCGGTTATTCCCTGCTGAATAATAACACTTATTACGATACTCTCGGCATCGTGCGTCAGAATACCACTCCGATGCATGTCGCCAAGGTAGCGGTTACGAAAAATTTCACTCTCGGTCCTGTCCATCTCGACAACCGGGCTCTCTTCCAGGTATCCTCGAAAGAAGACGTTCTTCCGCTGCCTAAGCTGGCCCTCAATGCGAGATGGTATGTGCAGTTCAACATCGTACGTCCTGAAGTAATGCGGATGCAGATAGGCGCTGACGTTTCCTATACCTCAAAATGGTACGCTCCTGCCTATAATCCTGCCACCGGACAGTTCTACAACCAGACCAGCGAGAAGTTCGGAGATTGCCCTTACATCGATGCGTTCGTCAATGTCCAGTGGAAACGGGCATGCGTATTCATCAAGATGATCAATGTCGGCATGGGCTGGCCGAACGATTCTGCTGATTACTTCAGCGCGGCGGGATATATCCGCCCTCAGCGTGCCCTGAAATTCGGCGTATGGTGGCCGTTCTACACACAGACGAGAAAGCATGGCAAAGCTAGTGACAGACTCAGCACGTCTGGCAAATAAATGAAACTGAAAAATATCCACAGATTCCTGATAGCCACAGGCATTCTGCTTCTTGTTGTCCCTATCAGCCGCAAGACCTCGGTGTATGATTCGATTGCCGGGGAGGACGGGGAACTGCGCTGCGCGATCGCTCTTACCGATTATCGCTCACAGTCAATGAGTTATCCTTTCGGCTTCAATTATGAGCTTCTCCGCGAATTCGAGAATGACAACCAGGTCAAGATGGAGATAATCCTCGCTGACGTGGAATACAACTGTATCGACTCCCTGCTTTCCGGGGCAATCGATCTCGCTGTCGTCCCTGCGACCGATACTCTCTGCCAGATAAAGGGATTCAAATCGTCTCCGGCTCTCGATGACGGTTCATCCTGGGTTGCCCTGGACGAGCGTAAGGGACTGACGGATGCGGTTTCCGACTGGCTCAGCCATATCTCGCTCCGGTCGTCTTACGACAATCTCAAGGCCCGGTTCACTCCGGCCTATTCCCCATATCGCCGCGCCGCTTCCGGACGCTCTTATCCTTCTCTGAGTCCGTATGACCATCTCCTCAAGAAATACTCCGCCGCGATCGGCTGGGACTGGAGAATGCTTGCCGCCCTGGTATGGAAAGAGTCGTCCTTCAGGATAGAGGCCCGTTCGTCAAAAGGGGCCGAAGGTCTCATGCAGATGATGCCTCATACAGCCCGTCGCTACGAGGCCGATGACATGCTCGATCCGGAGACAAATCTGGCTGCTGCGACAGCCTATCTGGGAAAACTGGAAAGGATGTTCTTATCCCGCGCCGCCAACCAGATGGAACTCATGAAATTCAGTCTTGCCGCATATAATGCCGGCGAAGGAAGGATTCTGGACATGATTTCGCTGGCCGAATCCAAGGGTATGCCAAGTTCAAGATGGTCGGACCTGCTGGCCGTGCTGCCATATATGAGGGATCCGGGCATCGTCAAGAACAGTGCCGTCAAGCTGGGGGTATTCAAGGGGTACGAGACTGTAAGATATGTGGAGGAAATGGAGAACCTCTACAGCGCTTTCTGCGTTATTGCGCCCGGACAGTCTTCGCCGGGTCGACGCGGCTTACGAACAGAGCCGGAATCAGCAGAAGAGCCATTATCAGCAGATACGCAAGCAGATCAGCCGCAAGAATCAGAGGAACATTCAGCTGCACCGGCACATAGCTCAGGAAGTAATTCTCAGGATTCAGCTTCAGAAGATGAGTCGTCGATTGTATCGCGCATATTCCGAACCCTATCAGATTACCTATAAGCATTCCTTTAAGGACGACGTTTGAAGCCACTCTGAGAAATACCTCGGAAATCTTCTTGTCCTTCATTCCAAGGGCCTTGAGAAGGCCTATCGTGGAAATATTCCTGAACAGCATTATAAGCAGGCCGGAAATCATGTTGAAACCGGCAACGATCGTCATGAGCACCAGTATCAGCACTGCGTTCAGGTCCAGAAGGTCCAGCCAGGAGAATATGGTGTTGAATTTCCGGGCTGCAGTAGTAGCCAGAGGTACGTCTTCGTCCTCAGGCACGGTAGCCAGCAGTCTGGTGCTTATATCCAGGGACGCTAGTTCCATGTTTCCGATGGTGGCGGAATTGAGGCGGACCTCTACGGCCGATACCTCGTCGGCACTCCAGCCGTTGAGCCTCTGCATGTCCTCAAGACCTGCGAAAACGATGAGATTGTTGTCTCCGGGGATGACGGTCGGGTATATCTCCCGGACCGTAAAATTACGGACTTTGACTTTCTCTCCGATGAAATAGGAGAGCAGACGGTCGCCGGGCTTGAGCCCCAGCATCTTGGCCAGTCTGTCGGGAATCCTTACCCCGAGGCTGTCCGGGCCGTCGGGCGTTCCCTTGAAGAGGACTCCATGGATGTTCTCGCCACTCTTGACTATTCCGGCTCTGTAAACGGCCGGGATACGGTCTCTGACCTCCGGGAGAGAGTCTGCAAAGTCCGTTCTGGACAGCAGGACAGGGGAGTCTTCGCTCATGTAATTCATATCCGGGGAAGTCAGCTGGATATCTCCGGATATTGCCGTTATGCCTTTTTTCATCTCCGTCCGGAAACCGGCGGTGACGGCAACGGCTATTATTATAACAAGGAAAGAGATAGCTACGGAGACCGTAGCTATCCCTCCTTGAAACTTCAGACGTTCCGATATGAAACGTGCGGGATTCATCTTACCAGATATGGACTCTTTCTTCCTCAGGACGGAACATCTTGTCGCCTTCCTTGATTCCGAATGCCTCGAAGAACTCTGCGAAGTTACGGACAGAAACGTTCACGCGGTTCTCTGCGAGAGAGTGCACGTCGAGGTTGGTCAGACGTACCTTCTCTTCATCGGTGATGTTCTGGGCCCAGATGGTACCGTAAGAAAGCCAGAATCTCTGTTCCGGGGTAAATCCGTCGATGAGGCCGACCTTCTTTCCGGCGATTGCTTTCTGCATTGCAGTCCAAGCGATGCTGATTCCGCCGTGGTCGCCGATATTTTCGCCCATGGTGTATGTGCCGTTGGCATGAACTCCAGGCACGATCTCGACTTCGTCGAACTGGGCTCCGAGGACGGCTGCTTTCTCGCGGAATTTGGCGTCATCCTCGTCGGTCCACCAGTTGACCATGTTACCTTTGGCGTCGAACATACGGCCCTGGTCGTCGAATCCATGAGACATCTCGTGGCCGATGACAACGCCGATACCGCCGTAGTTGACAGCGTCGTCGGCATCAGGGTTGAAGAACGGCGGCTGAAGGATGGCTGCAGGGAAGCAGATTTCGTTGGTGGTAGGATTGTAGTATGCGTTGACGGTCTGAGGAGTCATGCCCCATTCGGTCTTGTCGGTCGGTTTGCCGAGCTTGCTCATGTTGTCGGCGATATACCACTTGCTGGCCTCTACGAGGTTGTCGAAGTAGCTCTTCTCAGGATCGATCTCCATGGTGGAGTAATCTTTCCATTTGTCAGGATAACCGATCTTGACGGTGAAGTTGGCGAGTTTTTCCTGGGCTCTGGCCTTGGTCTCGTCACTCATCCAGTCGAGTCCGTCGATATGCTCTCCGAGGGCGGCCTTGAGGTTGTCTACAAGTATGCTCATCTTCTTCTTGGAGCTCTCTGGGAAGTATTTTGCTACATACATCTCGCCGACAGCTTCGCCGAGGATAGAGTTAGGAACCTGCATAGCTCTCTTCCAGAGAGGCTTCTTCTCCTGGACGCCTGAAAGCTGGCGGCTGAAGAAGTCGAAGTATGCGTCATAGAATTCGTCGCTGATGTTTCCGCAAGCGTCCTCGATTATGAGTCCTGCGAGGTAGTCCTTGAATACCTGAAGGTCCGTATCCTTGAAGAACTTGTCGAATGATGTGAAGAAAGCAGGATTCGTGCAGACGAGCTTTTCCTGTGACGGGATGTTCCTGTATCCGAAATAGTCCTTTATGTAGAGGTTCGGGCAGGTTGCGGCGAAGTCGTCGGAGGTCATAGGATTGTACTGGAGGGTATAATCGCGGCTCTGCTCTTTAGTCCAGGCGAGTCTTGCCATCTCGGTTTCAACTTTGAGAAGGTTAGCCGTAGCCTGCTCAGGATTCTCGAAGCCGGCGTATCCGAAGACTTTTACGAGGAAGTTGCGATATCCGTCGAGAATCTCGGCATTCGAAGGCTCGAGGTAGTAGTCTCTGTCTCCGAGAATGAGTCCGCCTTCATAAACATAAAGAATCTGGCTGTCGCTGTCTGCGAGGTCTGATTCAACTCCGACTCCGAAGATACCGCCTTCGCCGAGGGCGTGATATTCGGCGAGAAGCTTGATAAGCTCGGCCTTGTCGTTGACAGCATATACCTTCTCGAGATATTTCTTGATAGGCTCGATACCCTCTTCGTTCTTTCTGGTAGAGTCGAGGCCCATCTTGTAGAGATCCACGATTTTCTGCTCAACGGTTCCCTTGGCAGGTTTCATCTCTGTCATTGATTTGAAGAGATCGTTGACTCTTTCGTTATTGAGTTCCCTGAGATAGTCGAAGGAACCGAAGCGGGCAAACTCCGGCTTGAGCGGATTGTTCTTCTGCCATCCGCCGGTAGCGTAACGATAGAAGTCTTCGCCTGGAGTTACAGTCGTGTCGAGGTTGGAAAGATCAAGAGCCGGCACCTTCTCTGCCATGGTCCTGTTGCAACCTGCGAATGCGAGTACAGCTAGTGCTGCGATAAAGATTTTTCTCATGTCTTATATATGTTATTTATTCATGTTTTTTCTAATGCAGATACTTTGCGAAGTTACGGAAAATATACGATATTTGTCCGATTTTTAAAGATAAGTTACTTCATTATGAGACGCTTGGTCGATTATATCAAGGACTGGATGCTTCCGATCGCCATTATTACCGGCATTTCGGCTTTCCTTGTATATTATTTCACCCCGTCTCTCGCTCCGTTCGGCCCTCTGTTCCACAGAATCGCCGCCGACGGTCAGCGTATCCTTATCGGAGTCCTTCTTTTCTTTCAGTTCGTAAAGGCCTCGCCGCATGACATGGGACTGCGCAGATGGCATCTCTACGTGCTTCTGTTCCAATGCCTGACATTTGTCGGCCTCGCCGTCCTCGCCGCTTTCATGGAACGTAACGGTCTCAGAATCATGGTGGAATGCGCGATGCTTTGTCTTATGTGTCCGACAGCTTCTGCCGCGGGGGTGATTACCGACAAGCTCGGGGGAAGGATCGCCGAGACTGTGACCTATCTGGTCATCGTCAATACTGTCGCGACTCTGGTCATCCCGACGGTCATCCCTCTCGTGCATCCGTCGTCAGATATGGGATTCTGGAGATATGTGCTTGCTATTGCATGGAAGATTTTCCCGCTGCTGATATGCCCATGCATCCTGGCGTGGATCATCCGGTATACCATGCCGAAGCTTCAGCGCGCGCTAATGAGATTCAGTCCGAAGTCCTTCTATATATGGGGAGTCTGCCTGGCTCTGGCAATGGTGCTTTCCACACGTGCCCTGATAACCAGTTTTCCAGGCGTCTGGACTCTCTGGGGAATAGTCGCCGTTACCGTGCTCTGCTGCGCCATCCAGTTCAAGCTTGGACGTGTCTTCGGCCGTGCTGCTGAAAAGGCAGTAGCTTCGGGGGAACCGGAGGAAGCATCCTCCCTTGAGGGTGTCTCGCCGACAGCCATCACCGCAGGTCAGGCGCTGGGACAGAAGAATACCGGCTTCCTGATCTGGCTCGGCTACACCTACATGACTCCTGTCACTTCCATCGCCGGCGGCCTCTACGCCATCTTCCAGAACATCTTCAACTCCTGGGAGTTATACCAGAAAAAGTCATCCAAAAATCAGTAATTTACTATTTTTAGCAAAGAATTTGCAATTTTTTGGTACTATGTATTGCAAGGTATTAAAAAATTTTCATATCTTTGCAATGTAAAATAATTTGGATTAATGTTATTAAAGTAAACAACCGAATATGAAAACAGTAGTAAATGCCTCTATCGGAGGTCGCAGTTTTTCCGTAGATTCTGATGCTTACGACAGGCTTAACCTTTATCTTTCCCATTTCCGCGAGAAGCTCGGCGTAAATGCCGGCCAGTCAAAGGAAATAATGGATGAGCTTGAAGGCCGTATAGCAGAACTCTTCTTCGAGGAAGTAGGGGATAGCCGCAAGGTCGTATCCCTGCCTTTGGTAGAAAAGGTGATCCGCCAGCTTGGCATGCCTGACGGCAGTGACGAGCAGGAGCCCAAGACAAAAGAGGAGACATATTCTTCGAGGGAGAAGGAATATGACTATGAGCAGCCGAGACGCAGGCGCGCTCTCTTCCGTGATCCTGACAACAGAGTGTTCGGCGGCGTTTGCGCGGGCGTGGCCGCATATTTCGACCTGGACCTCACTCTGGTCCGCGTGATTACATTCTGCGTCATCGCCTTCGGCGGCGTCGGCTTCTGTCTCTATCTCATTCTCTGGCTCTGCGTCCCTAAAGCCGTCACGGCTGCCGAGAAATGCATGATGCATGGAGAGGAACCGACAGCAGAAAACATGGCTAAATATTCATATTACAGAAAATAATTATGGAAATCAATACTGAAAACGTACGAGCGCAGATGCGCAAGGGCGTGCTGGAGTATTGTATCCTCAGCATTCTCGCCCATAAGGAAGCATACGCTTCTACTATTATCGAGGACCTGAAGGCTGCCAACATGATTGTAGTTGAAGGAACTCTATACCCTCTTCTCATACGTGAGAAGAACCAGGGCCTCCTCACATACCGTTGGGAAGAATCCCCGCAGGGCCCTCCTCGCAAATACTATATGATTACGGACAAGGGCCGCTCCCAGCTCGAAGAGATGGATGCAGCGTGGTCAGAGATCATAGAAACCATTAAAATGCTCAGAAAATGAAAGAAGTAGATAATGTCAGCATAGGAGGCTATGCCTTCAAGTTGGAAAAAGATGCATCCCAGGCCTTGAACGAATACATCGAAGCTCTTGAGCGTCACTATTCTTCGGAAGAAGGCTGCAAGGAAATCATGGAGGGAATCGAAGAGCGGATTGCCGAGCTCTTGCTGGAAAAGACCAGCGGCGGCCACGTAGCCAATCTCGCTACCGTCAACGGTATCATAGATACCATCGGCCGTCCGGAAAAGATTGAGGCGGAGGACGACATTAAGGGAGAGCCATACTCCCGTGGCCGCTCTGCAAAGCTCTTCAGGGACATGGAGAACAAACGTATCGGAGGCGTCTGCAGCGGACTAGCCGCATGGCTCAGTTGCGACGTGACGATAATCCGCCTGATATTTGTCTTGTTCACGGTATTCGGCTTCGCCTTCCGTTTCCATATCGGAGACTGGTCGATCACTACGCCTTTGGTCTATCTGGCTCTCTGGCTGTGCATCCCGCCGGCAAAGACCACTGAGCAGCGCTGGGCAATGAAGGGGGAGAACTATACTGCGGAGGAAATACGCAAGAACGTAGCCACCGGAGCCCGTGAGATGAAGGCCGCTGCCGTCAAGGCTAGTCACTCCAAGGTCGTCAAGAACTCTGAGAGTGGAATCAAGACAGTAATGGGTGTTCTTTTATTATTAATCGCTGTTATTGGAATCATGTGGGGAATTGTATTGTTCTTCGGCCGTCAGGGCTTCCTGTTCTCGCCGTTCTATGACCAGCTCACTCGTGAGCTTTTCAAGGAATTGCCGTCGCTCTCCCTGCTGCTCAATACCCGCTGGATGGGTATTCTTCTTGCAGCCGCGCAGTTCATTCCTTTCATTGCGATCCTGTATATCGCATGCCGTCTGCTCTTCAATTTCAAGAGTCACGGTCCGAATCCGGCAGCGCTGCTGTTCGTGCTCTGGCTCGTGCTCATAGTAGTGATCGCAGTCCTTGTGATCGCCAACCTGCTCTCTTCCGAATTCCTCGACCAGGTAGTCTTCTGGACATAGAATCGAAGTTCAAATATATTATGTCACGAGCCCCGGGCAGCTTTTTCAGCTCCCGGGGCTCGGTTATTCAAGCAAATAATAATTATGCTTTAGATGTAGAGATTGACGATAGACTCGTAGAGCTCCTGCTTTCCGCTGGTGCTCTTAGGCTCGCCGTTCTTTCTTGCGAAATCGACAACCTGCTCGAGAGTAAGCTTGCCGTTCTCGAAGTCCTTGCCCATGCCTGAGTCATAAGAAGCGTAACGCTCCTTGACCATTGCAGGAATAGGAGATTTCTCGAGAAGGTCAGCAGCGATGAGGAGAGCGCGTGCCATGACATCCATGCCGGATACATGAGCGATGAAGATATCCTCGAGGTCTGTTGAGTTACGACGGGTCTTGGCGTCGAAGTTGGTACCGCCGACGAGACCGCCGCCCTTGATGATAACCATCATAGCCTGTACGAGCTCATAGAGGTCGATAGGGAACTGGTCGGTATCCCAGCCGTTCTGGTAGTCACCGCGGTTTGCGTCGATGCTTCCGAGCATGCCTGCGTCAACGGCGCACTGGAGCTCGTGCTCGAAGGTGTGGCCTGCGAGAGTAGCGTGGTTAACCTCGATGTTTACCTTGAAGTCCTTGTCAAGACCATGGGCGCGGAGGAAACCTACGACAGTCTCAGTATCGACATCGTACTGGTGCTTCATTGGCTCCATTGGCTTAGGCTCGATAAGGAAGGTACCCTTGAAGCCCTTTGAACGAGCATAGTCGCGTGCCATGGTAAGCATGGTAGCCATGTGCTCTTTCTCTCTCTTCATATCGGTGTTGAGAAGGCTCATGTAACCCTCACGACCGCCCCAGAATACGTAGCAGTCACCACCGAGAGCGATAGTTGCGTCGATAGCGTTCTTGATCTGGAGCATAGCGCGTGCAGCCACGTTGAAGTCAGGGTTGGTAGAAGCGCCGTTCATATATCTCTTGTTGCCGAATACATTGGCTGTTCCCCAGAGGAGTTTGATGCCTGTAGCGGCCATTTTCTCCTTTGCGTAAGCTGTGATAGCCTTCATGTTAGCCTCGTACTCTTCAACAGTGTCAGCCTCGTCGATAAGGTCAACATCGTGGAAACAGAAATACTCGATACCGAGCTTGCTCATGATCTCGAAACCTGCGTCCATTTTGTTCTTTGCTCTTTCGAGTGCAGTTGCACCTGTGTTCCAAGGGAATTTCTTGGTACCAGGACCGAACTGGTCGCCACCTTCAGCGCAGAGGGTGTGCCACCATGCCATAGCGAACTTGAACCAATCTTTCATTTTCTTTCCGGCTACTACCTGCTCTGGATTGTAGTAGTGGAATGCCATAGGGTTCTTGGACTCCTTTCCTTCAAAGGCGATCTTGCCTATCTCCGGGAAATATTCTTTAACTGCCATTTTGATGTTTGTTTAAAAAGTTTGTTATTAAATTGTTTCTTTCCATTTTGCGAAAGCCTCCTCGAGAGGAGCCTTCCATGTAGCCTCAGGAGCAACCTCGTCAACCTTCTTGAGGGAAGCGAAAGCTTCTTCGGCATTCTTGTAGAAGCCGGCTCCGAGGGCTGCGCCACGGGCGGCTCCGAGCGCTCCGTCAGTATCGAACAGCTCGATGCGGGAATCGCAGAGAGTTGCGAGGGTGCTGCGGAACAGAGGGCTGAGGAACAGGTTAGCCTTTCCAGCCCTGATCACGTCAGGTTTCAGACCGAGATTTTTCATTATGTCGATTCCGTACCTGAACGAGAAGGCGATGCCTTCCTGTGTAGCTCTAAGTATATGAGCCTGAGAATGTCTTACAAGGTCTATGCCGCACATGCGCGCGCCGATATTGCGATTCTCGAGGACTCTTTCGGCTCCGTTTCCGAACGGCAAGATGGTAAGACCGTCGCAGCCTACAGGGGCTGTCATGGCAAGGTCATTCATCTCCGCGTATCCGAGATTCGGAGTTACGTTTCTATGGATCCATGAGTTCAGGATACCTGTACCATTGATGCAGAGGAGAACGCCAAGACGAGTCTGGTCGGATGTATGGTTCACGTGTGCAAAAGTGTTCACACGACTCTTCGGGTCATAGTTCACGTCTCCCAGAACACCATATACCACGCCGCTGGTGCCTGCCGTAGCAGCAATTTCTCCAGGGTTCAAAACATTTAACGAAAGTGCGTTATTTGGCTGGTCTCCACCACGATACGTGATGGGAGTGCCTGCCTTCAGACCTAACTCCTTGGCTGCCTCTTCCGAGACAACACTCTGCTGCGCGAACGTTAGCGCGATGTC
>JAEEGK010018537.1_pt1 | contig 15047 bp, 15 predicted proteins | sample 8958771 | NCBI WGS metagenome assembly JAEEGK01 (sample SAMN16246547, study PRJNA631951) | gut metagenome | biome: gut microbiome; feature: rumen; material: SC-attached | host: Bos | place: Iran: Karaj | collected 2018-10 | reverse complement strand
GTGGGCTGAACGCCAAAAATCTTCACATTTGGATTCTTAGATTTGAGGTAATTACCTACGCCTGAGAGAGTTCCGCCTGTTCCAACGCACGCCACAAAAGCGTCAACCTTGCCCTCGGTGTCGTTCCAAATTTCAGGACCCGTGGTGTTGAAGTGAATGTTGGGATTTTCGGGGTTGCGGGTTTGGTCGGCAAACCAATAATTCTTGTCGCCCTTGGCTTCGAGATGGCGTTCCAAAGCCTTGACGCACTCAATGAAATCGGGACCGTTTTTCTCGAAACTCTCCACGATTTCAGGCACTTCGGAGAGTTTCACGGTTTCGCCGCCGAGCGCGTGAATCACCTGAAAACGCTCCTTCGACACTTGGTCTTGGATATAGACACGGAATTTGTAACCCTTTGCGGCGGCGACGGCAGCGAGACCAACGCCCGTGTTGCCGCTTGTGAGTTCGATGATGGTGTAGCCGGGTTTGAGTTTGCCGGTGCGCTCAGCCTCCTCCACCATTGCAAGCGCGATACGGTCTTTGACACTTTGGTTGGGGTTGAAATATTCCAACTTAACTATGATGTTGGCATCGAGGTTTTTAGCCTTGTTGTAGCCGTTGATTTGCAGAAGTGGCGTCCTGCCCACAAGTTCCGCTATTGATTGATGAATGTTTGACATTTTTTCCGTATTTTTAATAGTTAATGATTTACGGCACAAAATTATGTCTGATGGTTATTTTGTCCAAGAAAAAAGATAAGTTTGGATTATTTATCTATTACAATTAATAACTACAAAATAATTATATATAATAACGATGATTAATATGGAGAATTACGATAAATTTTCGGCTGAGGATAATTACCCTCAAAAAAAAACATAAAAAAATATACGCCCAATCAAAAAAAATCTATATTTTTGCAGCGTAATTAACCAATTAATAAACAATAAAAACGAATATGAAACACATCATCAAAACAGTTTGCACGGCATTGTGTGCCGCATTTGCATTGTCGGGTTGCGTGCAGAAAACCCAATCAAACCTCGCTCAGCAAGGTCCAATCCATTACCGCATTGAGGGCAATATCGGCCGTCCCGATGTTACCGACACCCTTTTCATTAAGGAAACAAGAACCGACACTCGACTCCCTGACACTGTTTTCGTTGTCAACGGCGAAATTGTGCCTGTGGAAGGTACGCTGCCCGATCCTGTGAACGTCAACATCGGTAACAGCAACAATTCGATATTAATCATCCACGTTCCATTGACCGATGGCACTACACGTATCAATGGTATTAGTGACAACTACTTGACGCATCTATCGGGCAATCCATTGGCAGACGCTATGTACAAGATGGATGAAGATTATAGTGCTTTGTGGCAGGAAGTCAAGGTTATTATCAATAGTGGCAAACCATTCGACAAGGATGCTCTGATAGCACGTTGCGACAGTTTTGTGGCGAGCAATCTTTCCGCTCATCCCAACGACCTTGTAGGTGTGTCTGTAATGCTTAACTACTCGACGACCGTATGGGAAGAGAATCCAAAGCGTGGACTTGAATTGATGTCGATGCTCGACTCCACACTGATTGCCAAGGAGCCAAAACTTGTATATATAAAACAAGCGCTTACATCACTGCTTCTCACAAAAGAAGGCGCAATGTTCCGCGATTTTACGGTGATGTACGACGGCAAAGAGCAACGTCTGTCGGATTATGTTGGGCGCGGACAATATGTGCTTGTTGACTTTTGGGCGCGGTGGTGCGGCCCCTGCCGACAGGAGATTCCAAACGTTGTGGCCGCTTATAACAAGTACAAAGACAAGGGGTTGCAGGTGGTTGGCATCGATTGCAACGACGACACGGAACTGTGCCTGAAATACATCGCCGAAGAAAAAATCCCTTATCCGCAGATTTTCAACGTCAAACAGCCCGAATTGGAACTCTATGGCATCGACGGCATCCCCGAACTCATCCTTTTTGCCCCCGATGGCAAAATCGTTGCACGTGGCTTGCGCGGTGAAAAAATCGACAAAAAACTCGCGGAAATATTCAAATAATTTTACATGAAGAAGTAAGGGTTTCTGTACGATAATTAATCGTTAAATTCCTCAATCTTGCACGTATGGGTTTTCTTCTCCTCGTCGTAGTTGATGCCCACCAAAAGCAAACGACCTTTGTAATGCTCCAACGGCTGAAAGTATTGACGATCTTTAATTTGCTTGATTGCGCCTTCTGTTGAGCCGTTGCGTTTTAGTTCGATGATCATTGCGGGCTTGTCGGTCTTGACAGGAATAAAAACCACATCGGCAAAACCTTTTCCGGCTGTCATTTCCCTGATTATCGTGTATTCGTTGAGGGCGTGGACAAATGCAAGGTAAATCGCCGAGGCGAGTGCGTCCTCGTTGTTGTAACTGCGGTTTGACGTAACGTGAATGTGAGTTTCGTCAAGGGCTTTTGCAACCGCATTGGCATTTTTGTTAATCGTCTGATTGAGAAGTTCTTCCGAGGCCTTGATGATGTCGTCGGTTTTGGAATAATCGGGCATTGCGGCGATGGCGTTGTTCCATTCCTTGCGCACCTCCAAATTTGGGATACGGCACGTTTCGTCCTCGCTGTTGTAAGCCAAATAACCGAGGTGAATAAGGTATGTGAACACATCGTCCTTGGTTACAAAATCGGTCATTGTGTTCATATAACTTGTTACAATCACCTTGATGCTCTCGCCCGAAAGCATTTTTATGATGTCATCCTTCGCGCCCTTGTAGTTGTGTTTCAGACGGTCGGTAATTACGGCGTAAGTGTACGTCCTGCCCCAATAGTTGGCGATTTTGCCTTTCAGCATACATTTGACAACGGATTCGGGGTTGTAAAATTGTTTAATACGCTGATTAGCATTGTTTTATCAACGTATATCTTGCCGGCTAATATTTCTTTAAAACCGATATTGTCAGGATTCAAGTAGATGCCCATATCGCAAAAAGTTTTTTTCAACCACAAATATAACTACTTTTTTTCTTTTTAGCAAAATAAACTTTCATCGATTGGCGGCGAGGCGTAAACGATGTACGTTGATATACGTCTGACAATCAATATCATAAAAAATATTTAAAAAAAAGATGCACAAACATTTTCCGTTTTATCTATTTTTGATTATATTTGCAACTGACAAACATAAAACCATAAATTTTATGAAGAAATAACGTAATTTTTTAACATACAAAGCATTGACTATTATTCGCATTCGAATCAAAAGACTAGGAACCTCTTGATACGATTTATCGGATAAGAAAGCAATTCACGAGAGCAGAAGGCTCTTAACACCACATTAAAAGTAATGTTCGCACCGTTAGGTGTGAGCGTTTTCTTGTGGTGTGCGGGGTTTTCCTAGTCTCCTCGTGAATGCGAAGAAAGGCTCACGCCTTTTTTATGCCGATAAGTGATTGATAGTAAATGCAAAAAACTATCAATCAAAATGGCAGGAAATTCAAATCTGAATAAGGCTAAAAATGCCAAAAAGGATGAGTTTTATACTCAACTTGTTGATATTGAGAACGAATTGAAGCATTACAAAGAGCATTTCAAAGGTAAAACTGTTCTTTGTAATTGTGATGACCCACGTGTAAGTAATTTCTTTCATTATTTCAGTTATGGCTTTGAACATTTGGGTTTAAAGAAACTAATAACTACTTGTTACAAAAGCCAAAACAGAGACTTATTTTCAAAGAATGATTCTGAGCGCGCAATTTGGCTCGAATACAATGGCGACAAAAATGGAAACCGCATACCTGACCCCGAGGAAATTGGCATCAACTTTTTTAATGGTGATGGCGATTTCCGCAGCCAAGAATGTATTGAACTTTTAAAACAATCCGACATTGTAGTTACGAATCCGCCATTTTCGCTGTTCCGTGAATATGTCGCTCAATTGATTGAGTATGACAAAAAATTCATAATCGTTGGACACCAAAATGCAATCAAATACAAAGAAATATTTCCTCTAATCAGGGACAATAAAATATGGCTTGGATATGGTTTCAAAGGCGGTGCAGGGCATTTTATTTCATCGTATGAAGACGTTGCAACGGCTGGCGACCACCGTGAAGGAATGATAAGAGTCTCCGGCGTTACTTGGTTTACCAATCTTGAAATCAAAAAACGTCACGAGGATTTGATTCTGTATAAAACATACAACCCTGATGAGTATCGAAAATATGAGAATTTTGATGCCATTAATGTTGACAAAACATCTGATATTCCAATGGATTACGACGGATATATGGGTGTGCCAATAACATTTATGGACAAGTATAATCCTGAACAATTTGAAATTATTGGGCTTGGAATTGCAGGTTTAGGATTGGAGTGTGGTGTTCGTCCATACACAATTGAACATAAAAAATACAGAAAAGAAATCCAAAAATGTGGCGCGGTTGACGGAGATTTATATTTTATGGTTGACGGTGTTGTAACCGTCCCTTACTCCCGCATCCTTATCCGCCGCAAACAGCAAGCCCAATACAAACTTGCCGCCGAACCATCAATTCCATTCACCTCTAAATAACATCGTCCTATGCAAATCGAATTACACAAAATCACAATCCGTCAACTTACCGAGGGTTACGAAGACAACGCCGAAAGCGGAGTGAAGGCTTTTGGCGGCAGACTCGATGTGCGTCCGCCCTATCAGCGCGAATTTGTATATAACGACAAACAGCGCGACGCCGTAATCGACACTGTTACAAACGGTTTCCCGCTCAACGTGATGTATTGGGCGTGCAGGGAAGTGTCGGCGGACGAGCCGTCCGCACCCCAATACGAAATCATTGACGGTCAACAACGTACAATTTCGATTTGTCAGTATGTTAACGGAGATTTTGCGTTTTTCTTCAAGTATTTCTACAATCTCACCCAAGACGAAGCCGACAAAATCCTTGATTACGAACTGCAAATCTACATTTGCAGCGGCACCGACAGCGAAAAACTCAAATGGTTTCGCACCATCAACATCGCCGGCGAAAAACTCACCGAACAAGAACTCCGAAACGCCGTATATTCAGGCAGTTGGGTGAGCGATGCCAAGCGTTATTTCTCCAAAAACAATTGTGCGGCATACGGTTTGGCAAGCAAATATCTCAACGGTTCGCCGATACGTCAGGACTATCTCGAAACGGCATTGCTTTGGATTTCGCGCAACTCCGGCATCGAGATTTATATGGGCAAGCATCAGCACGACAACAACGCCATCGAACTTTGGAATTATTTTCAGAGCGTAATCTCTTGGGTAAAAGCAATTTTCCCAAAATACCGCAAGGAAATGAAAGGCATTGATTGGGGTTTGCTATACGACAAATTTCACAACGAAAACCTCAATGTACAACAACTTGAAACTCGCATCGCCGACCTGATGAAAGATTCTGACATTCAGAAAAAATCAGGCATCTATCCCTACGTCCTTGACGGCGACGAGAGGCATCTGAACATCCGCGCCTTCGACGACAACACTAAACGCGAAGTCTATGAAACTCAGAATGGTATCTGCAAGATTTGCGGCAAACACTTTGAAATAGAACAGATGGAAGCCGACCACATCAAGCCGTGGTGTCAAGGCGAACACACAGTCAAGGAAAATTGTCAAATGCTCTGCCGCGATTGCAATAGGAAAAAGTCGGGGAAATGAGTTTGCCACGGCACCAATTGCTGTAAAACCATATAATTAAGTCTTTGTATTATGATGCAATAATTTGGTGTAAAAGGATAACGCAAAATCATTATTTACAAACTTTATCACGTTTTTTTTGTTATTTTGCACAGAATTATATAGTTTTGTGCAAAATTACTTTTACTATGGAATTTACAGCAAAAATGTTAGCCGACTTGCTCCACGGCACTGTGGACGGCGACGAGAATATAAAGGTGTCTTCTTTCTCTAAGATTGAGGAAGGCACGCCGGGAAGCCTTACCTTCCTGTCTAATATGAAGTATGTGCAATACATCTACACTACCAAGGCGTCTATCGTGTTGGTAAACAGCGATTTCAAGCCCGACAAACCAATCGAGGCAACCCTCCTCCGCGTACCCAACGCATACGAGGCACTCGCCCAACTGATGCAGATGTACAATGCCGCCATCGCATCGCGTCCGCAGGGCATCGAACAGCCGAGCCACATCGCGGAAGGCGTTGAAATCCACGACGATGCATACGTCGGCGCATTTGCGTACATTGCCAAAGGTGTTACCGTGGGCAAAAACTTCCTTTGCTACCCGCAGGTCTATATTGGCGAAAACGTTACCATCGGCGACAACGTTACCCTCTATCCGGGCGTCAAGATTTACCACGGATGCGTCCTTGGCAACAACGTAACCCTCCACGCTGGCTGTGTGGTAGGCAGCGACGGATTTGGATTTGCACCCAAGGCCGACGGCACATTCGACAAGATTCCGCAGATAGGCAACGTGGTAATCCAAGACGACGTGGAAATCGGCGCAAATACCACCATCGACCGCTCCACTATGGGTAGCACTGTCATCGAGAAGGGCGTCAAACTCGACAACCTCATCCAAGTAGCCCACAACTGCGTCGTTGGCAGCAACACCGTGATTGCCGCGCAAGTGGGACTCGCAGGCAGCACCATCTTGGGCAAAAATTGTTTTGTGGGCGGACAGGCTGGATTTGCCGGACACATGGTAGTGCCTGACAATTGCACCTTTGCAGCCAAGACTGGTGTCACCCACAAAATCACCGAACCCGGCACATACGTTGGCTCTTACGTGATGCCCAAGACCAAATTCTTCAAGGCGCACGTCCTCTTTGGACGTCTGCCCGAAATCTACAAGGATCTCGAAGACCTCAAAAAGTTGGTCGCAGAAATGAAACAAAACGAAAACAATAAATAACCCAAAATGTCAGAAAAACAGAAAACCATCAAGCAGGACAGCGTGACGCTCAGCGGATTCGGTCTGCACACAGGCGTTAAAGTAAACCTTACATTCAAGCCCGCCGCCGAAAACACCGGCTACCGATTCCGTCGCATCGACCTCGACGGTCAGCCCGAAGTACGCGCCGTTGTTGAGAACGTGGCGGACACCTCCCGCAGCACCGCCCTCGAAGAAAAAGGTGCGCGTGTAGGCACTGTGGAGCACGTTTTGTCGGCTGTCTATGCGCTTGGCATCGACAATATTATAATAGAGGTGGACGCGCCCGAAACCCCGATTCTCGACGGCAGCGCGGCACAATTTGCAAAGGCAATCTTGGACGCGGGCATCGTGGAGCAAGAGGCTGAAAAACAATACTTTGAACTCCGTGACAATTACAAATACACCAACGCCGAGAAGGGCATCGAAATACTTGCTTTCCCCGACAAGGAGTTGAGTTTCAATGTAATGGTCGATTACAACTCCGCCGCCCTCGCGCAGCAGTTTGCCTCCTTCGACTTCAACGGCGACTACGTGAAGGAAATCGCGCCCTGCAAGACATTCGTTTTTGCATCGGAACTCGCCTTCCTCGCCCAAAACAACCTTATCAAAGGCGGCTCGCTTGACAGCGCGCTCGTAATCATCGACCGTGACTTCCCGCAGGCAGAACTCGACAAACTCGCCGACCTCTTGAACCGTCCGCACGTCAGCGCAAAGGGTCAGGGCATCTTGAACGCTCAGGATCTCATATTCAGCAACGAACCCGCCCGTCACAAACTCCTCGACCTTATGGGCGACCTCGCGCTTGCAGGTATGCCAATCAAGGGCAAAATCATCGCAACGCGCCCGGGACACGCTTCAAACACCGAGTTCGCAAAACTCATCCGCGCCGACATCAAGAAGCAGTTGAAAAACCCAAAAGTATATTTTGACCTCTCAAAGCCGGCAATTATCGACATCAACAGAATCAAACAGTTGATGCCGCACCGCTATCCGTTCTTGCTCGTTGACAAAATCATCGAAATCTCCGACCACGACATCGTTGGCATCAAGAATATCACCTTCAATGAGCCTCAGTTTATGGGACACTTCCCCGACGAACCAGTGATGCCGGGCGTTCTCCTCATCGAGGCAATGGCTCAGACGGGCGGCATCCTCGTGCTCAATAGCGTTGACGAGCCGGAGCATTACTCCACGTATTTCGCCAAGATAGACAAGGTGAAATTCAAGAACAAGGTAGTACCGGGCGACACGCTCGTGTTCCACCTCGAATTTACCGAGCCCATCCGCCGTGGCATCGTGATGATGAAGGGACAGACCTTCGTGAACGGCTCTGTGGTCTGCGAGGGCGAATTTGTTGCAATGGTAACCAAAAACAGATAATCAAATGATACACCAATTAACCGAAATAAACCCCAACGCCAAAATCGGCAAGGACGTTGAGATTGGCCCCTTTTGCGTCATCGACGACGACGTGGAGATAGGCGACGGCTGCAAGATAATCAGCCACGTCCACATCTTCCCCGGCACGCGCCTCGGCAAAAACAACCGTATTTTCCCGGGCGCGTCCATCGGCGCGGTGCCGCAGGACTTGAAGTTTGTGGGCGAATACACCACGCTCGAAGTCGGCGACAACAACACCATCCGCGAGTGCGTAACCCTCAACCGTGGCACGGCGTCCAAGGGCAAGACCGTCATAGGCTCCAACAACCTCATTATGGCGTACTGCCACATCGGTCACGACTGTGTGCTCGGCGACAAAATCGTGATGAGCAACGCTACACAAGTGGCTGGCGAAGTGCACATTGACGATTGGGCTGTCATCGGCGGCGGCACGTGCATACCGCAGTTTTCGATGATAGGCAAGCACTCTATGACTTCCGGTATGTCGGGTGTCAACAAGGACGTGCCGCCGTTTGCATACGCTGGACGCACGCCGATACAGTATTGCGGCATCAACATCGTCGGTATGACGCGCCGTGGTTTCAAGCCCGAACAGATTGAGGCGGTGAAAAACATCTACCGCATCATCTATCAGAGCGGATTGAACCTGACCAAGGCTGTCGAAAAAATCAAAGAGGAGATTCCTCAGTGCGAGGAGCGCGACGAAATCCTCAATTTCATCGCAACATCGCAGCACGGCATACTCAAAGGCCCAAAACTCGACTAAACAGCGATGGTGGAGATTTGCAGCCTTGCGTCCGGCAGCAATGGCAATTGTTATTACATAGGCGACGACAACGAGGCGGTAATCATTGACGCGGGGATAGGTTGGAGGCGGTTTTCAGACAGGATGAAGACCGCCGGGCTTGACGTATGCCGCGTCCGGGCGTTGTTTATCACCCACGAACACCGCGACCACAGCGGCAGCGCAAAGGTGCTGTCGCGCAAACTTGCCGTCCCTGTCTATACCACTTTCGGCACTTACAACCGTATTTACAAGCATCACCGCCCCCTTGACTTCCACAATATCGCTTCTACGTCGGTCGCCAAGGTGGGCAGTAATATTCGTGTCATTTCATTTCCAAAGCAGCACGACGCAGCAGAGCCTATTAGTTTCCGCATCGAAATCAGTGGGCATTGCATCGGCGTGATGACCGACATTGGTGTTGCCGACGACGAAATCTGCAAAAATTTCAGCAAGTGCGACGCTTGTTTTCTCGAATCTAATTACGACCCCAAGATGCTCGCCGAAGGCCCTTACGCGCCGCACCTCAAAGAGCGCATTGCTTCCAATATAGGTCATCTCTCCAACTTGCAATCCAGTTCCCTTGTCCGCGACCACGCCAACCCAAATCTGACGTGCCTGATTCTCTCCCACATCTCTGCGGACAACAATTGCTCCGAAAAAGTCCTCGAAGCCTTCCATCCGTTCAAGGACAAGTACAAGATAATCCTCGCGTCGCGGTATGAGTGCGGCGAGGTGGTAAGGATAGGATAGGGATAGTTGTAGGCTATATTTACAGCGATAATCAACGGAATCTACCTAAAAAATATGCGATTCCGTTGATTATCCATCAAAAAACGCCGTTTTTCGCGAGATAACCAACGGAATCTACCTAAAAAATATGCGATTCCGTTGATTATCTCGGAAATGTTTTGTAATTTTGCGGCGTAACCAAAACAGAAATTGCTATGCTCATAGGACGCAAAAAGGAACAGAAAGCACTCAAAGGTCTTCTCAAAAGCGACAAATCGGAGTTTGTGGCGATATATGGACGGCGACGCGTCGGCAAGACGTACCTCGTGAGGGAAACTTTTAATTACCGTTTTGCATTCCAGCATACTGGTACTCAAAACGGTAGCAAGACGGTACAAATCAATTAGTTCGCGAAGTCACTGCGCATCGCGGGAATGGAGGATGTTCCTACGATGAAAGATTGGTATGATGCATTTTTCGTATTAGGCAATTTTTTGGCAAGTCTGCCTGACGGCAAAAAAGTGATTTTTATCGACGAACTTCCCTGGATGGATACGCCAAAATCTGACTTCGTTTCGGCTCTCGAACATTTTTGGAATGGCTGGGCGACAATGCGCACCGACATCATATTGATAGTGTGTGGCAGCGCGACGTCGTGGATTGTTAGCAAAATTGTAAAAAACTATGGTGGACTACATAACCGATTGACACGAAAAATCTTCCTTGCGCCATTCTCGTTGTATGAATGTGAATTGTTTGTCAAAAGCCGCGAATTGGTGATGACGCGCCGTCAAATCCTCGAAACATATATGGTACTTGGCGGCATCCCATACTATTGGACGTTTCTTTCCTCTGACCGTTCTTGGTCGCAGAATATCGATGCAATGTTTTTTGACAAGGAAGCTCAACTTCAAGACGAGTTCAACGCGCTATATTCGTCGCTGTTCCGCAATCCAGAGCCTTACATTGATACAGTTACAATTTTAGGTACAAAAAAAATCGGTATGACACGCAGCGAAATTGTCAAGGAATTAGGTACAGACACAGGCAGCACGCTCACCAAAGTGCTTGACGATTTGGAACTTTGCGGTTTTATCACGGCATACAATTCCATTGGCAAGACCAAGAAAGACACTGTTTTCCAACTCACCGACAATTTCACGCTGTTTTATTTTAAGTTTATCCGCGAAAATAGGAAGCACGACAGCCAATTTTGGTCGCACTCTATCAAAAAAACAGTTTATGCTGTATGGAGTGGGCTTGCATTTGAGCGGGTATGTTTTCAACATATTCCCCAAATCAACAAGGCACTTGGCATCTCGGGTGTTGTAAGTAGCACATATTCGTGGATTTACCGTGCTCAAAATGAACAAGAATCTGGTGTTCAGATAGATATGCTCTTCGACCGCGACGACGATGTAATCAACCTTTGTGAAATGAAATTTTCGTCAGATGAATACGAAATCACCAAGAGTTATGACGCCGAACTCCGCCGCAAGGCTCGTGTTTTCTCCACCAAGACCAACACTAAAAAAGCCGTAACTACCGTAATGATAACCACATACGGCCTCGTCCAAAACGCCTACGCCGCCGACATACAAAATCAGGTAACGATGGAGGATTTGTTTGAGAAGTAATCAAAAAAAAACAGCCGCGACGAAAATCGCGGCTGGTGCTTTAATTAATTAACGATTGATAAGTGTGGACATTTCTGATAACGCTTTGGAAGCCTGTTCCCTATCACCATCCTTACAATCAATTAAAGGAAGTAGTTTTGTGTACTGTTCGTAATTGCTGGTGAATTCTGATAAATTCATTTGGTTGCTCTTATACATTGCCACACTTGCTTGCGCAGCACTTTGAATAACACCCGCTTCTGATTTTTCACCCCTTAAATCAACTGACTTTTTTAGTATATTGTATGCCTCTGTTAATGATTTTTTTCGATATTTCAGAAGGTCAACACCTTTGCGTCCCAATATATATCCCTCATCATATAGTTTGCTTTTTGCAGCAAAATACTTGATTCTTTGGTCGTAAACCATCATAAGTGTATCAATCCAACATTGCATTTCTTGTGGTGAAGCCGCAAGTGACATTTTTTTCTTCATAATATTAACACCGTTAGAATACAGAGTTTGAGAACATTCAGGGTATTCTTTGAACAAAACCGTCCACGGATTGTATGCCTTATCCCAATCTCCTTGTTTGCAGTATTCTTTAAATGATTCTAATAAGGCAGTACTATCAGTATTAGAAGAAACAGAGTTTTGTCCTGTTTTAGCGGGAGTCGGCTGATACCCTGTGTTTTGAGAAGTAGAACTACCACTTCCGTAAGTGATTTTTCTTACGGTTACCTTTCCACATCTTTGACTATTACTTACCATAAGATCTCCATTTTGCATTGTCCAGGCTTCAATTCTCATTACCCAATTACCGTTATTGTCATATTTATAAACGTAATCGGAACGTTTGGAAAATTTTCCATTTTTATAATGTTCTTCACGAGACACTAATCCCTTGTCATCATACGTGTATTTAATAGTTTCTGTACCATCATTACTACTAATCAATTTGTGATTATTGTATGAATACGTTATAGACCATCCTTGTGTATGATAGACCTTTTTTACTACATCTCCGTTATTTAAGAACGCGGTGCAGTATTCTGCGCCGTCTCCGTTATACTGCACAACTTTGCTAAGTTTTCCATTTGTGTAGAAAAGGCGTGCAACATAATTACGATAATTAATATAAGAAACTCTTGTCAGTTTACCATTTTCGTAATCATATTTCGCTACCCGATTGTCTACATTCTTGCCTATTTCATTGCCCATATTATCATAGTTAAGTCTCCACCACTCAGAATTACCATTATAGTATTCATACGAGATTAAATTACCGGCAATATTGTATTTGTACAATGTTGGTCTGTACTCGTCGACGAGATAGTCCTCGTCACTCACTGACATTTCACCAAATTTATATACAAAATGGTGATATTCGTAGGCAACTTGACTGACATTGCCTTTGATATCCAATTCCGATGGTTGAATATTATACGGAAATGAAATGCCATACTTTACAATGTGTCCTAACTCTACCTGTGCACTCACAGCCTGACATATCAGTACACAGAAGAGTACTACTGCGATTCTTCTCATCATTGTTGTCTTTTATTTAGTTGATACACTCTTTTAGTTTGTTGAACTTTACGCGAAAATCCTCAAAACAATCTTTAAGGAACTTTTCGTTGTTGATACAATCCGCGCCACTATTGAGGATGGTCAGACTATCTTCAATTATGGTGTTGATGACATCCTTTTCCTTGCATAACTCATTTCGGATTATGTTGAAGTTTGCACATAATACAGCAAGATCGTAAAGACCAAGAGATTCGGCATTTGGCACATCTAAGAGTGTATCCAAAAAGCCAGCCAAAATTTCATTTCCGTATTTCTCTTTCAGGGCTTTGATTTTCTCTTTTGATGATTTCATATTGATTCTTCGTTTTGCGAAACGCCTTTGCAGCGTCTCAGGTTTTACATTGATTTATCGATGGCAAAGTTACCCCCTATCTCATCTAACGCAAAGTATTTTTCGTGAATATATTTCTATACTTTCGTGAAAATTTTTCTATAAAATCGTGAAAATAAATCACACTTGGGGCTTGTAAATCGTAAAGAAATCGTAGTGCAGTATTTCCGAAATCTCAAAAAGGAGGTCTGTGTCAATGCTTTTGCGGTTGAAGATGCTGTAAATGTTGGTGCGGTCAAAATTCAGTTTCTTGGCAAACCAAGAGATTGAATGTTCCGTCGCTTCAAATACCTCCTGTATCTTGTGTCCTATGTGTATTGTGTTCATTTTAGTACACGTTTTTGGTAACAAACCTTCCAAAAAGCGTATAATAAAAGCGTGTAGCCGCTTTTATCATTTGCTTATTAACCTTAGAAGGTATCGCCAAACACCTATGTACACTAATAAGCACGAAACGACCCACGCTGTACAGCGTGAACCTTTCGCTATTCTTATTCCCGTGTACATAAAAAAATTGGCGATTCCTCTAAGTCGAGAATAAGAGCGTAAAGCCCAATGTTTTAATATGTTAGTTTAATGTTTTTGTCTGTGTCGTTGTTTTTAAAGTTAATACTTATATTATTTTGTTCAGCAATTGGTCGGCGGAGATTACTTCAACTCCACCGTGCTGGGCTTAATCTTGCCGGCTTTTTTGAGTTTTGCGAACTCTTCTTTGGCTTTTGCGAGTTGTTTTTGGAAGGCGGCGTTCGAGTGGAGGGCGGCGACGGTGGCGGCTGCCATAATGCGACCTGCCTGAATGTCGGAGTCGTAATGTGCACCAACGATTTTGCGGCTCTCGCCTATTTCGTAACCACGCTTGATGATTTCGTTCTGATGTTCGGGATTGATTTCAGCAAGAATCAAAGCCGCTGCAAAACCATAGCAACTGTGTCCCGACGGATACGAACCGCTGTTGCGCATGTGTTCCTCCTCGTCTGGTGTGCTGGTGTGGTCGTTGAAGAATACAAACGGACGCGTCCTCTTGTAATAGTTTTTGGCTGCCTTGGGTGCAATGCCACCCGCATCGCGACCAATGGAACGGACAAGTGTGAATATTTCAGGTGCGTTTTCGAGAGTGATGGGCGTGCCAAACACTTCGCCGAATGCGTTGTTCATGCCTTGAAGTCCGTCGAGGGTAACGTCAGAAATCGCCTGTTGTCCACGCTCGGTGTTGCGGAGATTTTTGCCCCAATAGTACTGGAATTGGTCGTTGAGGAATTGAACGCTATTGAATTCCGGATGCACCGGCAGGATGTAAAGGCTGTTGGGCACCTCCTCCGTTTTGAGGTATTCTTGTTGTTCAATGTCGGTCTTGCCGGGTACGGTGTTGTTTTGAGCCGTCGCGCCTGCAAATGCAAGCACCATTGATATTAGTAAAAGTCTCTTTTTCATGGTATTTAGGATTTCCGATTAATATTCGGGTGCAAATTTAATATTTTTTTTGCTTTTTTTGTGCATTATCGCCGTCAAATCTTCAAAAAAACTAACGAAAAAAGGGACGTCCACCGTTCAGCAGCCGTCCCTTCGACAATTTATCTATCATGAATGCAACTAAAAATACTTATTTTGAAGCCCTGTCCTGCAAGTAGATGGCATCGATGATGTCCTTGTACTTCTCGGCGATGGCTTTGCGTTTGAGCTTTTGGGTCTGCGTG
>JAEEGK010018534.1_pt1 | contig 15048 bp, 10 predicted proteins | sample 8958771 | NCBI WGS metagenome assembly JAEEGK01 (sample SAMN16246547, study PRJNA631951) | gut metagenome | biome: gut microbiome; feature: rumen; material: SC-attached | host: Bos | place: Iran: Karaj | collected 2018-10 | reverse complement strand
TTTGCTACAACATTTTTGACAATTTTATCAATCTGTTTAGCAGTTTTCGGCCCGTTCTTATAATCCTCTAAAAAACCTGATGCAACATACCATTGTTCCATTCGTATTGTTCGGATTTCATCATTTTTTCCAATCGGTGCGTTTAAGTTCATTAAATCAATGGTGTTTTGAGCATCATTCTGTTTTGGGGAACTCTGATTTACCAACATCGACCCATCACCATGATACTCGTACATATCAAAAGTGTCGTCGGTATCGGGCCACACATAATCGTTACGCGACGGATTCTTGTTTTTCTTGTAATCACGATTGCAAATCGGACAAGCCAACAGCAAATTATTCCAATCGCAAGCTTGTGATGGATTCAACGATTTTGGAGCGACATGTTCAACATCAAGTTTTCGAACTCTGGTTTCACAATAGCAGCAATAGCCACCAAAATTTCCTTTTAAATCTGGCAAAAACGTGCTGTAATTCGCAGGAGTTTTTTGTGTACCATCAGGATTCTGTGGCCATGGGTTTCTTTGCAGACTTCGCATTTACACGACTCCTGCAGTTTCAGCCTTGGATTCTAGGAACGCTGCGTACGCAGGATTGTCCGTACCATAATCTGCAATCAGATTATCCAATTTTTGCTTAGCCGCTATCCTCATCTCTTCGTTTGTTGACACTTCTTTCAACAAATCAAAATATTCCTTGGCCGCTTTTTTCATGGCCATATAACGTTTACTGCGTTGCGGCATAACAACATTCATTACATTTTCAGCAATATCCTCGACACTTCTGTGCGCTTGGCGTGAATAATCATACGGCAATTCGTCATCATCTAAATTAATAATCTTGGCCCCTTTCACCCCTTCTAAAGACTGAATAATAAACGGAGAATGTGTAGTTAGAATAAACTGAATATTCGGGAAAAGGTCCTTCAAATCAGGAACTATTGTCTTTTGCCACTTCGGGTGCAAATGCAAATCAATCTCATCAATTAAAACTACGCCCTCTGTCAGCTTTCGAGCTTCTCCATTCAAATGAGGATTCAACAAACTAATGCGAACACACAAGTCCGTTATCAAAGACGCAACCATTCTTTGACCTTCACTCAAATTATTTAGTGGAAGTGATTTTCCATCTTTAAATTCAAAAACGATATCGTCTTCTTTGGGATTCCAATAAACATTTGTAACATCAGGGATAATTTTCTTTAGACAGGTCCACACAGAGGCTAAAACAGATGATTTTTTCCATTCAATGAATTCAGCATGGCTTAACTTAGCAATCCATTTTCGCAGCATTTCATCTGATGAAGATGCGTCAAGAGCATTTTGGTAAGCTTTGTAGCGAGAATCGCGATAAAAGTCTTTTCCCCTCAAAGCCATCAAACGTTTATCAACATGCCAAAGACGACCTGTTCCATAAAAGCCAAAATAAGGTAAAGAAACTTCTTTTCCTCTTTCGATAGCCCCCAAATATTCCTTAGCAATTTGTTTCAGTTTATTCATGTATGAATGGCGACCGTATGAACGAATCCAATCAAAAGAATCCGGCATAAGGAAGGGCAATCCATCTGTTTTCATCCAGCATTGCACGTTTGATTCCGAGCAGGGGTTAAAAGTCGGAATCTCTGAACCTTCACGATCAGCAACTTTACGAACATCATCTGATGTATATTTGAGCAATTTAATTTCAGGGAAAGCTGATGTCCATGATGAAAGAGCTAATGCAATCCCTTTTAAAACGCTGGTCTTACCTTTAGCATTGTCGCCGACAAAAAGCACTAGCGGACTGTCCAAGGAAAATTTCTTATCCTCAAATCCTCGAAAATTGTGATACGTTACTTCTGACAGTCTCATAGATACCTCGGTATAAATATATAATTATCTAAAATAAATATTTTTCTAGTATTTTTTTACATGTCTATTTGGCATTGATTTTAACAAAATGCTGAGTTAAATTCTGTTTTTTTCGCTAATTGTAGGTAAAAATTCGATTTTCACCTATGTTTTGTCTTAAATCTAAAATCTGTGTACCCGGCTTCTCCATACGGTTCTGGGTCAATGCCGAACATCCTAAGAATTTCCGCCATCCGCGGAAGCAGTTTTTCTTTTTTCGTCGGATCATTTCCAATTTCAAGTGCTATCCGAATAGCTTCTTTGAAATAATCCTCCCGTTCTTCTTCACATACAGTGGATTCAGACAGCCTTATGTACTTGATGTTGGGCCTAATGATATTCTGAATTTCTTCTAAAAAATGAATAGACGAATTGACCGTATTTAAAAGATAGGTATAAAAAACTTTTGCTTCCAATTCTATATCTAAATCTGTTCCAAACTGCTTTTGTTGCCCATTCGTGTCTAGATACGAATTTATCGCCACTTCCATCATCGCACGGTAAATCTGATATTCTTGAAAGAGCTCATCCGTTCTAGCCCTATCATCATAAATATCAGGATTCCATTGGATCATTTTATCCAAGGCTTCATCGGATAAATGAGCTCCAACTTTATTCCTAAGATGATTAACGAAGTCTAAATCCTTTTTCAGTCTCTTGGATTGTGCAGTCAGTTCAGGATTGTCTTTGCAATAAATCGAAAAACTGTCAAGGGACTCCCTCAACAGGTTTAAAGGAATAAAATCATACTTCAAATAAATCTGATTATCCAAATGCTTCTGCAGCATTGCGTCAGCATCATTTGATTTGTATTGTTCCTTGAATAAATGGTCAGAGAAGAATTTGATTTCTTTTAAAAGAATGGCTGTTCTGAGAAAGTCGCGCTTGTATTTTCTGTCTTCCTCAATCATTTTGATTTATTCCTTAGCATTCAAATCAAAATCCTTCATAAATTCAGCAACCAATTTGTCCGTTCTGTCCATGATTTTTTGTATTGTCCAGGAATCTTCGGAAACAACATCTTCATTCAACTTCAATCCATTCTTATAACCAATATCCTTGCCATCCTTTTGGCGATTTTTCTTCTTGTCAAAAGCCATATTTCCAAGATTAGAATTGTAGCCTGTAATAGTCAAATTACCCAAAGTATGGACATATTTGTCCTGATATTCTTTAGCCTTACTACAATCACCTTCGCCAATCATATCAACCCAGTGTTTAGGAATATTGGATCCTTCTGGGAAAATGTGTTCAATAGTCCAGACATATTTCTTGTTTTCTTGGCACCATAAATCAACGAGATGCTCTTTCGTATTAAATTTTTCTTCATAAAAGCAAAGAAGAAATCTTGCTGCATCCGTATTTTCATCATAGACAGGGCCACGAAGTTTTTCTTCAAATTTTTGATTACTTGCACTCTGTGATGTCAGAGTCTTTTTTATCTCTTCGTAAACTTCATTCCCTTTTTTCTCTTTTAAGGAATTATTCAAATTCATAAAAATCTTTGTCAATTTATTCGTATTCGGTGTATCCGTTATATTACGACGAACAAAGAATTTTATAAGGAAATTGACTATCTTAATAAAGAGTTCATTACTTACATCCAGTTCTTTTTTCTTGGACAGAATGTAAAGTAATGAAATATACGAAGGAGCACCCTGTATTCGTTCAAGATTCAGCAAGGCTTTTTTTGTTTCTTCATTTGCATTCTCGTCATGATTTATCAATAGAGCGTAATTTTGCGACTCTCTTTCAAGATTATTTAAAAATATCTCCAAACCATCATTAATCATGTGTTCGTACAAATCCAAAAGCGTAGTTTTGGTAGCAAGTGCTGCGCCTAATCGGTATTTTCCCTTTCCTTCTACAGGCTGTTCGCCATTCAATTCATCTCGAAAAGCATTATAATACTGTCGAAAGAAACGTTCTTGAACATTAACTTCATCCGTGAGGTTATCAATTATTCTCAACCATTGCTCATGGCACTCATCAATTTTTCCGCCATTATCCGCCTTAGCAATCACACAATTTTTTATGAGATCCATAGCGGAAAGAGGAACTCCTCTATTGTTCAGAGATTCAAAAAGCATATAGGCATCTTTGTTGTTTCCCACCTCAATAGATACCAATACAGCAGAACAGAATTTCTTTACAAGTCCAAAATAAGCATCAATTAAGTCTAATTCAGGATTCTCCTCTTGCAATTCGGCAATTTTCTCATCGATTTTAGAAATAAAATAACGATAAGCGGTATAAATCTTTCGATTGCCCATATAAGCAATTTTAGGTTTATCTTTTAGCAACTTCAGTTCGTTACATAATAGGCAGAAATAATCGTCGCAATTCTGGTTTTGATTTTGTAGTGTTAAAACTGCTGTCGGAATTTTTTCCTTTTCTTTAACCAAACGCTTTTTCAAAGCGATAAAATCAGCCATTTGATCATCAGATAATTCGTCTTCTTTTTTATACGGCAACAACTTGCTATATAAGGCTGCGAGAAGAAGCGAAATCGTTGTCATTCTCTGCTGACCATCAATCACCTCAAGCGTTGCAGATGTCGCCATACCAGCTTTATCTCTTGCAATGCAAATAATAGAGCCGAGGAAATATCCATCATCATTATCAATGATGTCATCAAAGAGAAGATTCCATTCCTTTTGACCCCAGGTGTAAGCACGTTGGTATTTGGGAATAGTGTAAAAACGAATATTTTCGTTAGAGAAAATTTCAGAGATACTGTATGGATGAGTAAAAATAATCATTAGTGTTTCCGTTATCGTTGATTTTTAATATGTTGTTTTATATCCGTATTTTCTCTCGCGAATTTGGAACGCTGTGTTTCCGCCTTCTAGAATATCACAAATATGCTCACGAATGCCCTGACGTAACAAAATCGTTGAACAAGTTTCATCTTTAAAGGAGTTTTCTATACTGTTTCCATAATACTCAAACTTGATTTCATCCTGATTTGGGGTGTCTGTACCATTTTGGTTTGCCACAATTACTAATTCCGCATCGGCCCCAACAACAACATTGGGATTATGCGTAGCAAGAATGATTTGTCTTTTCGTTTTTTGATCCCTTATATATGTAACTAATTTATCGTAAATAGCTCTATTATCCAAATCATCTTCAGGTTGGTCAATTATAATAGGACACTTGCTATCATCAAAATCAAGTAACAACCGCAATATGATAAAGGCTTTTTTGCCTTCAGACATTGTTTTGAAGGAATCGCCATCATACGTTACATCATAAGAAATCTTATAATAATGATTGGTGAATAAATCAACAAGAGCTTGTTGGATATCTTGTTTCAAAGTAAATTTTTCTTCTACAATCCCCTCATATATATCTTTTATATACGCTTCTTTTTCTACTAAATTTTTCTCTTCATAATTGTCATATTTTTGAACATCCTTTGAACGTCTATTCAAAACATTATTTGCTCGTTCAAAAAAAGGCTTATATATAAGATTTAAATGAGCACTGATTTTTACATTATCTTTTTCGATTACTATATGGTTTGCTAGTTCTTTAGCCTTCTCCTTATATTCTTCAAATTTTAGCCATATATTTTCTTTATAATTATTCAATGTTTGCTGTATATTTTGCAGTTCCGATTCTTTTTTTTTCAATATTATTCTTTTTTTCGAGTTCATGCTGCAAAGCTTCTTCCTTAATAGAAAGTAATTCATTGCTTTTATTAAAGGAAAGGCCTTTTTTATAAAGTTCAGAATTGCGAATTTTATGAATTTCGTCCAATGTTTTTTGTTGACTATTCTTTATTTCTTGTTTTTGTTCCTCAATAAATTTTATCCATCGTTCCTTTGTATTGTTTTTCAATTCATTATAAAATTTTTCAACTTTATCATGAGTCAATGCAGAAAAATTTGAAAGAGTTGAATCAATCGATGTGAACAGCTCTATGTTCTTCGCTATCTCAATTTGATTTTCATCTGATTCAAGATTACAGTAGTCGTTTCCCAACTTAGACAAATCATCTTTCTGTTTTTTGAATTCAGCATCATCTTCATCTGAAAGATAGTTTGTTATGGACTTCTTTATTGTTTCAATTTCTGAGTTGATTTTCTCTATTTCCGCAATAATTCCATTTTTATTACCAAGCTCCGCAACTTTCTCTATCTTTTCTTTCTTTTGACGCCTTAATTCACAAAAATCATTGATTTTCGAATTTATATCTGATCGGTTGGTGATTAAAAAAGATTCATATTGTTGAATTTGATTTGAAAACTCCGATTCTTTTTTTACAATAGATTCTATTAACTTATTAATTTTAGGAATGCCATATTCATCAGGTCGGACTTTTTCACTTATTTCAGATTGAGAATAATAAATAATTTTCCTTGGCTCTTGAGAACCATCTGCCCATTTCACAAAAGCAGTTTTAATAAGATCATGAACGTGGTTGTTATAATCCTTATAGTAATTTGCAGGTTCTTTAGGCTCTTTTTCACAATTGTTTAAACAGGCCAAGCAACTAATCAAAATAGATTTCCCAGAAGAACGTCCCCCAATTACAGTATTTAGATTAGGATTGAATTTTATTTCTTGTTTTCCCATTTCTTCATTATCAAAAGTAATGGAATCAATAATTTGATAATCGTTCTTCTGTTCTGGTTTATCCGCTTGGAATTTTACGCGACTTTCGGGTTCATAGATTATTTGCTTCAGCCCGTCAAATGATGGGTCCGCTTTTATCCAAGTAAAGGCAGAGCCTATTTCTTCAAATTTGTGGGCATCAGAAGCGAGTATAGATGGAGTTTTAAATTGTTTTAAATAAAAACTTCTTTCTTTACCATTGTCTGATGGTCCTAAATCGCAAATATCAACATATTTACCCATTAGCTCTTCTTTTAAAGGGCCTAAACACTCGTCCAATGTTCGAGCATTTCTTGGAGAAGTCCCTAAATGTTTAACTTCCGCATCTAAACCATTGTCTTTATTGCCATTATGTACAGAAATAATTCCGCCTAAAGAATGTATCAAATCGCAGGCGTCCTTCATATCCACCTGCAATAAAAAAATCCCATCTTTAAACGCTTTATCATCATCTAATGTTGGATTCTTTTCCTTTCCTTTGAAAATTATTTCTGCTTTTGATAGTTTCAATTTACATAAGATTAATTCATATAATGTCTGAGATGTTAGTTTTATTCCGTTATATTCATCTGGAAAATAAGCTATAAAATGAACACTTTTTGAACCATATTCAGATCTAAATTCTATCCCAGAAATAACTGTTAAATCTTTGCCTTGAGCCGCATCTTTTACTTTATCAATGTAATCAGTCGCATGGTGGTCTGTGATTGCGATAACAGACAATCCTTTAGCAATTGCTGTATTTACGATTTCTTCAGGAGTTCCAGTTCCATCAGATGCTGGTGTATGAATATGTAAATCCCATTTACGCCACTCAGATCCACGTGTGCTTTTTGAAATCATATTTATAAATCTCCTAATTTAAACCAACCTAATTTTTGACGGATATTTGTTTGCGACGAAAAATTTATTTTCTTGTTTCTATATAATAAAGTATTCTGTCCAAAATAGCAAAATTTTCTATACCATATTTTTCCATTATAGGTTTATAAGCATTGCAATATGCCTGGTATTTTTCACCAATAGAAGACCCTCTCAGTACTTTAGCTCCAAGAGCATTTGAAACTCTTTTAGAAACTTTATTCCACACGAAATACTTTTCTGGATGTAAAATCGTTAGAATTTTGCTAACAACATTGATTCCAGCGCCATTAACTTTATATTTTCTATCTGTAAGCGCTAAATTTATTCGATTAGAGACAGAACGCCTCTCATCAGCAAGCATTCGACACATTTTTTGAAGTTTTTTCTTTGATCTTTTCAATTTATCAATATTGTATGCAATGATATGACCTAAGGCTCCCTCATTACAAAATGCTGCAACATCAAAATTCTCAAATTGATTTTCTGCGTCAACGATTTTGCATAAATTTTCTATTTCGTTCTCACGCTTTTTGCAAAAATCCTCATATTGTTTGGATTTACAGCATTTGAGCAAATCTTTCTTCAAATCTGTGATTTCAAATTTAGCTTCATCATTTTGGAATTTGTCAACATTAAATGACGCTACTGCCGTCTTACGTTTAATTTTTTCATAACGTTTAATCATACCCATAGACACATCTTTAGAGTCTTTAAGTAGACGCCTAAACCAATTTAGGATATCCTTACAGTCTATTTGGTTTGTAACCCTAGCCGTCAATTCAACATTTCGTCCAAGGCCCGCATCAGTGTAATTAGCAGAGCCTACAAAAGCTGTATATCGATCTTTCTTTTTAAATAGATAAACTTTGGGATGAAAATAACTTTTAGGTTTTGCATAGTATTTTAAAAGCCCAATACCACTATCATCACCAACTAAAATTTTCAAGGCTTCGGCTGGAGTGGGCATGTTTATGCCGACAATAAGTTGCACATTATCATCGGACTCAATTAAATTATCATTACGATTGACAGCATCAACAAGCATATTTGCTCCGTCAACACTAATTAGGCCAACAGCAATGTAAACCTGTTCAGCCGTTTTTAACTGTTTTTTCAATTTTTTTTCAAAATTTGTAATGATGTTTTTCATAGTAGACGAATTCCTAATTTTGATAATGGAACGAACACGATTACTTTTTGCTTCTTTTTAAACTTATTGTCCCAACGCTTTTTCGGCTAGTCCAGTATTCACCATCTAGTTTTTTGTTATCATCTGATATATTTAAACGGACTGCACCGTAATGAATTGGGCTTCTATCGCGAAATTCTGGCTTTGGTTCGTTTTGATAGTTGTAAAATAGCCGTTTTATTCCTCGATCCTCATCAATGTCAAATTGAGCCGCAACACTAAAACTTTCACTTTCGTTTGTTTTCAACTTAATAATAGTTCCAAAGAAATCTTGTTTAATATAAATTTCCGTTTTTTTCTTTTGATGTTCACCGTTATAATCATATTCTAAATATCCGGTCCATTCCCCAGACAAACATGGTTTGCGCACAAGAAACCTGAATATTTTAAATTTCCACAACCATTTTATGAATACAAAAGCAAGAAGAGATTCTACCGTCAAGGCGTAGGAAATATTTCTCAACCACAAAACATCTTCGGACCATTTAACATCAGCTATATTCCAAGATTCGCATTGAATTAACGCAATCCCAATATAAAGGATTAGAAAAAGAACAATAATGGCACAAAAAAAATGTTTAATATTATACTTAATCACAATCATCCCTCAAAAACATAATTATACATTTGAATCATACATTGGTTAACATCTTCGTAATTCCATTTATGTCCATAAAAAAGTAACAATAGATTAGAAACTTCTACCCATTGATCGCATAATTCTCTGGATTTAGTTTTCTCATATATGTGAACCATTGCCTTGCGCAATCGAGCATTCCATGTTTCAGGATTAAATGTTTCTAATGGACAATTCCATACTAAACATTCTAATAAAAAAGACGATATGTTTTTATTTAGTGGGATATTTTTTTCTTGCATATCATATTGAATGTTTTTAAATATTCTGACCAGTCGCTTAAATCTCCTTGATGTTCGTTCATTATAAGCTATACCATTTTCGATATGTTGTAATGGATAATTAACAATTTTACTACCATCTTGATCCGCGAATAGTGCGACTCCTAAATCATAGCTTCCGTCTTTTTTATACCATCGATGCTTAAAAGTTGGAACTACATCTACTTCAGTATGATAGGAGTTTTCCGAGATGTGAAGACATTTGTTTTTTCGGATTATATGGCCAAATTTGGCTTTTAAAGCATTTTCGACATCATTTTTAAATGAGCTAAAAGAATATTGACCATCTGGATCTCGTACTAAATCAGGAAACTGCTCTTTCTGCATACCCTGTGGAATATTATAGAGATATATACCATTATGGCGTACATTAATATCAACATCGCTATTTAATCGAACATTTGTGTTGTTCGCATATGAACCTTGACAAAATATTTCCAAGTTCATTTTACTTAATTTTCCATCCGAATTGATGGCGTCACGAACCATACTTATAGCATTCTCAATACGAGTTTCTTCAGAATCACTCGCTGGTTTCGTCCAATTTGACAACTGTTCTTCTGAAATAGCCATATTTCACCTATACAAGTCTGATTTTTCCGGTGAGGAGTTGTTGCATCATGCCGGTTTTGAGGGTGCGGTATTTTGCGAGTTTGGTTTCGAGGGCCGAGATTTCGGTGTCCATGTCGCTGAGGACGTTTGCGATGGCGGTTTGTTCGTCTAAAGATGTCGGAAGCATTAATTCAATATCAGCTAATGCAGAAAGATAAACACCACCTAATGTGCTTGCATTTTTTGATTCTTCAAGTTGAGCTTGAGCGGATTCTCCTTGAATCGCATACATCAAAAAACGAGTGCTTGCGGACTTATTTCTAACAAAAGCGACACTTCTTTGAAATGCGATTTTTTCATCCGTTTCTAAAATACAGCATCGACCTATAGAACCTACGCAACTAACCAAAATATCCCCTTTTTGCGGATATCCATTTGCAGTAATTTCTGTATAGTCTTTTTCAGATACAAAACTTTCATCATTTGTAATCAGCAAACGATTATCCAGAATGTTTTTTGCACTCAGCAACAAACATCCTTTATCATGCCTTGCATATGTTCCATGTGTTCCATCTTTAACAAAACAAAAATCACCTATTTTCTTCACTTCCCAATCACTGGGTATTAATCCGAGTTCGGTCATTTTGTAGCCACTGGATTCTTCGACTTCGCGCTTTGCGCTTCGCTCAGAATGACACTCCTTTCGTCTTTCGTCTGTAGGGCGTGAGCCCGTTCTTTCGTCTGGGGCGAATCCGGGGAGGCGTTTGCGGCCAGTGAGGAGTTGTTGCATTGCGCCTTGTTTGATGTTTTTCTTTTTGGCGATGAGTTTTTCAAGGTTTGCGATTAGGGTGTCAACATCAGAGAGGGCGTTTGCAATGCGTTGTTGTTCTTCAATTGTGGGAGGAAATGCAAACAGCCTGTTTTCAAGAAAGCCTTTTGTAATGTGAGACATCGTGCTTCCATTAGAACTATTCATTTGCTGCACAACATCGTTATTTAATATGTATTGCAAATATCTCTTTTCGGCTTTTAAATCAGCAATTTTCCAAATGTGGTAGTGGTATATGGTTTTCTCTTCATCCCATATATACGCACCATAAGTACAAGACCAACAATACAACAAATCGCCTTTGTTACAATACATCTTTTCAGGTAATTCTAGATTTGAATAATACCAAGAATCGTTAGTGCCAAAATTTCCGACTCTCAGCACTCTATATTTGCCTCGCTCAAGCAATTCATTTTGAGAGTATGCTCTTCCATTGATTAATGTTGCTACGTTTTTAAAAGGCTTCACTTTCCAATCGCTTGGTATCATCCCGACTTCGGTCATTTTAAAACCGCCCTGGATTGCCACGTCGCTACGCTCCTCGCAATGACGAGTGCTCTCTTTCGTCTCTCGTCTCTCGTCTTTCGTCTGGCACGCTTCGGTCTGTTTATATTTCGTTTCTTTCATTTACTGTTTCTCTATCGCACTAACAAATTCTTCCAGACTTCTCTGCAACATTTCTTGCGGAATCAATTTTTCCTTGTATTCTGCAACCATTGTGGGACTCATGCTTCTATTCAAAGCATACCTTACAATTTCACGATTTGCCTCTTTGCAGAGCAATATGCCTATACTAGGGTTTTCGTTGCTGCGTTTTTCCGTTTGATCAAGAGCTTCCAAATAGAATTCCAATTGTCCCATAAAGCTGGGTTCAAATTCTTCTGTTTTTAACTCAATAGCAACAAGGCATTGCAATCCACGATGGTAGAATAGCAAGTCCGCTTTGAATGTTTTTCCCCCAACTTCAAGTTGATGCTCTTCATCTACAAAAAGGAAATCTTTCCCCAATTCCAAAATAAAATCTTTCATATGGGCGACAATGCCCTTCCGAAGCTTTGTTTCGTCGTATTTTTTCGGAAGTCCTAAAAAATCAAGGTAGGCGGTATCTTTCAAAAGTATTCCAGATGCTGGATAATACTCCTTAAGTGCCGAAGACTTAAAATCCTTGCTGCCTAAAATTGATTCATAAGCGTTGGTTTTTATAGCCCGTTGAAGTTCCTTGACTTCGAACTTTTCATGTTGAGCATAGAGGATATAGAAAATACGCTGTTCATTCGTTTTACAGCCATTTAAAATCTGCTGATGGCTGGACCAATTTATTTGCAAAAGAAACGGAGGCATTTGTGCCATTTGAATCGGCACAATTTGTGCCAACTGAATCGGCACAATTATGTCTTTATCAATATTTGCGGGCAGAACCAATTTTTCGGCCAGCTTAAGTTTGCTCATAAGCGTGGCAAAACCTGGTGCAGAATAGGTTTCATAGAACTGAACCATTTTATAAATCGACCTGCGGCTATACCCCTTTAGGCTAGGGTCTTTTGTTCGCAAATATTCAGACAGTTCCGTTACAACGCCACTTCCCCATTCAGCCGATTTTATCTTTGCAGAGACATAGCCACCAACGTTCCACGCAATCAGCAAGGAATTGTTGTTGATTTCTTGAAAGGCACGCTTTCGATGGATATCAATTATTGAATAAACTTGGTTAAAGTCCTGTTTTATTATTCCCGTTTCCATGCGTCCTCCTAAACCTCAAATCCCATTTCTTTGAGGTGGTTCTTGACTTTGGTTTCGTAGTCGGCGACGGTTGCTTCGAGGTCCGGGAGCGTATTTTCGTAGCGGTCGGCGAGTTCGGTCACTCGGGTTGCAATTTTGTGGCTGGTGGTGTCGTAGAGGCTCTTGATTCCTTCGAAAATATCAAAGCTCCACTTCTGTTTTACGAGCAGGTCCTTGATTTCTTTTTCGGTGAGTTCGGCATACTTGTTCTTGACGGATTCGTCCAGCGCCTTGTTCAGTTCCTTGACAATGCCTGCCTGATTTTTCGCGGTGGTGGCAAGTTCGGTATATTTGGCGAGCACTTCGTATTCTTCGCCGGTCGTTTTCTGCTTTTTCAGTTCCTTCAGCTTGGCGGCGATTTTCTTTGCGTCCAGGTCTTCGCTTTCTTCCTTGGCGTAGTCGGCCAGCACGTTGCCTTCGCCGCTGTTTTCTTCCACGAATTCTTCGAGCCTGGATTCACTTTCGGCAACAACTTGTTCGGCGCGTTCGATTTCGGCCTGTTCCTTGGCAAAGTAAACGCGCTCGATGACGGTCTTGGGCAAGAGTTTGCCTTCCCAGCCGATTTCCTTGGGTTCGGCCTTTTTCTTGCCGTCATTTTTTCCGGTTGGTGAGCTTGCCGAACCATTCTTGGATTCTTTCTTGAAGATTTTCACGATTTCGGCGCCGGCCATGTAGCCGTCGTACTTGAGCACGAAAACGTCGTCGCTCATGGTTTCTTGCCAGTAGGCGAGCAGCACCTGGTAAACATCGTAAAAGTCCACGAGTTCAATGTGGCGGAATTCGTCTATCAGCGATTCCGAGAGTTCTATGATAAACTTCTTCACATCTACCGTGCCGTCGATGTTCATCAACTTCTTGGAAGACTTTTTGAGCCATGCGTCAAAGGCGTTGTCAATCTGTTCGGCGTAGGCCTTGAATTCTTCGTCGTTGAAGATTGCGCTGCGAATTTCGTCTTTTTCTACCTTGAGCTGGTAATAGCCCGCACGGAATTTCTTGAAGAGTTTGTTCTTGAGGCCCGGGAAAATATCCCAGTAGCGTTTTAAGGAATCCACGTCGCCCGCGGGGATTCCGCCGTTCAAATGGGCGTCGATGGACTGTTCGTCTTCGGCGTCGCCGCTGTCGATGTAACGCGGGATGTTCAGGTTGTAACCGTTCTTGACCTTGATTTCTTCCATCGGGACAAAGCGCGCGTACTTGGGGTCGTCTTCGATGCGGTTCACGAAGGTCTGCACAATCTTGTGGATGTCGCGTTCGCGCAGGCGGTTCTTGGGGCCGTCTTTCACAAAGTCGTGGCTTGCGTCAATCATGAAGATGCCGCCGCCCATCCCTTGGCGTTCGGCAGCGTCTTCCTTGTCCATCACGATGATGCAGGCGGGAATGCCCGTGCCGTAGAAAAGGTTCGCGGGGAGCCCGATAATGCCCTTGATGTAGCCGTGGTCGATGATGTTCTTGCGAAGGGTTTCTTCGGCGTTGCCACGGAATAGCACGCCGTGGGGCAAAATCACTGCCGCCTTGCCGGTGGGCTTGAGCGACTTGAGGATGTGCAAAAGCCAGGCGTAGTCACCGTTCTTTTCGGGCGGGCGATCGTCATAGCCGTCAAAGCGACCAAATTCCTGCAAGCCGTCGGTCCAGTTCTTGAGCGAAAACGGAGGATTCGCGACGACAAAGTCGAAACGCTTCAAAGCGCCGTTGTCCAGGTATTGCGGGTTCGAGAACGTGTTGCCCGACTTGATTTCGCCACTTGCCTTGTTGTGGAGAACCAGGTTCATTTTCGCAAGGCCCGCCGTCGTGGTTTCTTTTTCCTGGCCGTAAATGGCGATATCGAAGGGAGCTTCGTCTGCTGCGCGAATGAGAAGCGAGCCCGAACCGCACGCGGGGTCGTAAATGGTCGTGCTCCTGTTCTTGACTTTCCCAAGGCCGATGACTTTCGCCAAGATGCGGCTCACTTCTGCTGGGGTGTAGAACTGCCCCTTGCTCTTGCCGCTTTCGGTGGCGAAGTTACGCATCAGGTATTCGTAGGCATCGCCTAGAATGTCGTCGCCGCCCGCCTTGTTGTTGCTGAAATTGAATTCCGGGCGTTCAAAGATAGACACGAGGCCGGTCAGGGTATCAACCATGTCCTTGCCGTTACCGAACTTGGAATTGTCGAAGAATTTTGCGTTGTCGATGACGCCTGTCAAGTTGTTCGCTTCGGCGAGTTTCGCGATGGCCTTGTCCATCTTTTCGCCAATGTCCTTGTTGTTCTTGAGTGCGACGAGGTCGTCAAAACTACCGCCTGCCGGGACGTTGATATCGGCGTATTTTTGCCCCTTGAACTTGTCGGTCACATACTTCACAAAAAGGAGCGTCAGAATGTAGTCCTTGTACTGGCTTGCGTCCATGCCGCCGCGCAGTTTGTCACAAGA
>JAEEGK010018531.1_pt1 | contig 15050 bp, 12 predicted proteins | sample 8958771 | NCBI WGS metagenome assembly JAEEGK01 (sample SAMN16246547, study PRJNA631951) | gut metagenome | biome: gut microbiome; feature: rumen; material: SC-attached | host: Bos | place: Iran: Karaj | collected 2018-10 | reverse complement strand
GTTCACTCTTCGACGCTAACCAGACCATGGTTTCTAAGATTGGTGACGGCAACTCTCTCGTTCAGGTTGTTGCTTGGTACGACAATGAGAACTCTTACACTTCTCAGATGGTTCGCACCATTAAGTACCTCGCTGAGCTGAAATAAGCAACGAATTTACCACTATAATAGAATAGCCATCCGAACAGCCGGGTGGCTATTTTTTTACCCTCAACTTCCTTAACTTCTTTAACTTCCCTAACTTCTTTAACTTCCTAAACCTCTTTTGATGACAAAACGTCCCCCGTCAACGTCCCTATATAAAAAACGATGATGAACACTTGGAAAGCAAATCTAGACGAAACCAAGCAACATTATATCAACTGGTGGAACCATCAAGGTATCGTGCTCAACATGTGGGAACACTTTCAGGAAGGTGTCACGCCCCATGCCGAAGTACCTGCCCCCAAACCCTATCGTGACCTGAACCAACGATGGTTTGACCCTGAGTGGCGAGCAGAATACCTGGATTGGTATGTGGCACACTCCAGCCTGATGGCCGACATCCTGCCCGTAGCCAACACACAGTTAGGTCCAGGGTCATTGGCAGCTATCCTCGGTGGCGTATTTGAGGGCGGTGAAGATACCATTTGGATTCATCCGCGTCCAGTGGTTGACGGTTCCTCTGCCGACGATATCGTCTTCGACCCCAACCACCCAAACTGGTTGCTGCACAAAGCACTCCTGAAAGCCTGTAAGCGCAAAGCCCAAGGCCACTACTATGTGGGTATGCCAGACCTGATGGAGGGACTTGATGTTCTGGCAGCCATCAAGGGTACCGACAAAGTGCTTTTAGACACCGTGATGCAGCCCGAAGTGCTGGAGCACCAGATGCAGCAGATTAACGACATCTACTTCCAAGTGTTCGACGAGCTCTACGACATCATCCGCGAAGGTGACGAGATGGCCTTCTGCTACTTCTCATCCTGGGCCCCAGGCAAGATGTCGAAGCTACAAAGCGACATCTCGACCATGATTAGCCAGGAGGACTACCGCCGTTTCGTACAGCCGTTCATTCGTGAACAGTGCCAGAAGATAGACTATACGCTCTACCACTTGGACGGCGTAGGTGCCATGCACCACTTGGATGCCCTGTTGGAAATCGACGAACTGAATGCCATCCAATGGACGCCTGGTGTGGGTGAACCGCAGGGTGGCAGTCCCAAGTGGTATGACTTGTATAAGAAGATTCTTGCTGGCGGCAAGAGCATCATGGCATGCTGGGTGACCATCGACGAGCTGCGTCCCCTGTTGGATAACATCGGCGGTGACGGCATCCACCTCGAAATGGACTTCCACAACGAACGCGAGGTTGAACAGGCCATGCGCATCATCAGCGATTTTCAGTCAGCCTCCAACCTGCATCCCGCCCCTGTCCATGACGAAACGGACCGTCAGGTGGAGGAGATTATCAGGCGCGTCGAGGAAAACGTACACCAAGGGGACAATATCGACGTGTGCTCTGATCGTATCCGCGTCTTGGATGGTGCCATGGGAACAATGATCCAGCAATACCATCTCCGTGACGAAGACTTCCGTGGAACCCGTTTTGCCAACCATCCAAAGGAGCTGAAGGGCTGCAACGACGTGCTGTCGCTGACATGTCCCTTTGTCATCCGCGATATCCACCGCAAATATTTAGAGGCTGGTGCTGATATCATCGAGACCAATACGTTTAATGCCCAGCGCATCTCTATGAGCGACTATGGTCTGCAGGACTATTGTCGGGAGATAAATCTGGCAGCAGCAAAGATAGCCTGCGAGTGTGCTGCAGAGTATTCAACTCCAGAGAAGCCTCGCCACGTGGTGGGAAGCATCGGTCCTACGAGTCGCACCACATCTATGGCAACCAGCGGCGAACCACTTGACAAGGAAATCCTTCGCCAGGCCTACGAGGAACAAATACAGGCTTTACGCGACGGTGGTGTCAGCGCATTGCTGATAGAAACCATCTTTGATGTCGAGAATGCCCGCATTGCCATCGTAGCAGCTCAAAAGGTAGCCCCCACCCTGCCCATCATGTTGAGTTTCAGCGTCAGCACGCCCGACGGTCATAACATGCTTGGTCAGGACATCTGCGAGTTTATAAACTCTTTGGACGTCAAACCATATTCCATTGGTATCAACTGTGTTACAGATGTACTGCAGATGACGCCACTAATTTGCCAGCTGGCACAGTTCGGTAGCAATGTGACCTTCTATCCCAATGCTGGTATGCCTGACGGCAACGGCTGTTACAAAAAGACGCCAGAGAGTCTTCTTGCTGATCTATGGCCACTGCTCGAGGGGCATCACCTCAACATCATCGGAGGCTGTTGTGGCACTACCGATGCCCATATCCGACTTATGGCAAAAGCAATACAGCCTGTGCCTGGTATCTTCCTATCGCCGCTGGATAATCACGAGGTTAGGTTGCTTGATTCAAGTCAGAATCAGAAAACCGTTCCTGTTATTCCTTCACGCTCCTCCAGTCCTTCACCAGTCGTCCCAACAAATACGCCTCAAGAACGACTCTACGATGCTATCCTGCAAGGCAAAAGTGACGAGGCTGCTGCAGCTACAAAAGCAGCAGTGGCTGAGAACATAGCGCCCCAGGACCTCATCAATAGTCAGATGATAGGTGCCATGAGCGAGGTGGGTCAGCGTTTTCAAAACGGTCAAGCCTTTGTGCCGCAGCTCTTGATGGCAGGACGCGCCATGAAAGCAGCTCTCGAAATCCTCAAACCCATGCTGGCAGGAGTTGCTTCTACATCGCTCGGAAAGGTAGTCATTGGTACAGTGAAAGGTGATCTCCACGACATTGGCAAAAACCTTGTAGCCTCCATGCTCGAAGGTTGTGGCTTCGAAGTGGTCAATATCGGCATCGACGTTTCAGCCGACAAATTTATTGAAGCTGTCAAGGAGAACCAGCCTGACATCCTCTGCATGTCCGCCCTGCTGACCACGACCATGGGTTATATGAAAGAAGTCATAGATGCCCTTGAGCAGGCAGGCATCCGCCAGCAGGTAAAGGTGATGGTGGGTGGTGCCCCTGTCACGCAAGGGTTTGCTGACGAAATCGGCGCAGATGGTTATAGCGACAATGCCAATTCTGCTGTTACCGTCGCTAAACAGTTGTTGGCAAAAGCATAAATTTTCCACTACAAAAAATGCGTGAAAGCATGGTCATGTCGGAAAAAAAATGTATATTTGCAACATCAATCGCACAACAACAACTAAAAGCCAGATGATTATGACAAAAGTAGGTATTCCCAAGGAAATCAAGAACAACGAGAACAGAGTTGGCATGACACCGTCAGGTGTGGCCGAGTTGGTGCGTCGCGGACATCAGGTGTTCGTACAGCATACTGCTGGCGAAGGCAGTGGCTTTGCCGATGCGGACTATGAAGCTGTAGGGGCGAAAATCTTACCTGCCATCGAGGATGTCTATCGTGAGGCAGACTTGATTGTGAAGGTCAAGGAGCCCATTGGACCAGAGTATCCGCTGATACGCAAAGGACAGGTGGTTTTCACCTATTTCCATTTCGCGTGTGAGGAGGAGTTGACACATGCCATGATGAAAAGCAGAGCTACATGCATTGCCTATGAGACTGTGGAGCGTAGCGACCGTTCGCTGCCGCTACTGATACCCATGAGTGAGGTGGCAGGACGTATGGCTGCGCAGAATGGAGCCTACTATCTGCAGAAAACCAAGGGCGGTAAGGGCAAGTTGATGGCTGGTGTTCCTGGTGTTAAACCTGCCAAGGTGCTGGTACTCGGTGGTGGAACAGTAGGTGAGGCAGCAGCACGCATTGCTGCCGGCATGGGTGCTGACGTAACCATTACCGATGTGTCACTGCCCCGTCTGAAACAGTTGGCAGCTGAATTGCCTGCCAACGTACATACCCTCTACTCCTCGGAACATAACATCCGCAAGGAACTGCCCGACGTAGATGTCATCATCGGCTCTGTGCTCATACCCGGCGATGCTGCGCCAAAGCTGATTACCAAGGACATGCTGTCGCTGATGGAGAAGGGTACGGTGCTTGTAGACGTAGCCATTGACCAAGGCGGCTGCTTTGAAACCTCGCACCCCACCACACATAGCGAACCCGTCTACGAGATTGACGGCATTGTCCACTATGCCGTAGCCAACATTCCAGGTGCCGTTCCCAACACCTCGACAATTGCTCTTACCAATGCCACACTGCGCTATGCCATTGCTTTGGCCGATAAGGGTTGGCGTCAGGCTTGCAGCGATGACGAATCACTGGCTCGTGGTGTCAACATGGTTGATGGAAAATGTACATACGAGGCTGTAGCAAAGGTTTGGAATCTGTCCTACACACCGTTGGCAGAGGTATAATAACCCCTACATGATAGCAGCCCATTATCGAGGGGGACTCTAAATCTTTCGACGCTTATAGCAATTTTTGAAATCGCAGAGTCCGCAGGTATACTCAAGCCTGCGGACTTCTTTTCCCAAGCCTATAATGCCGCTGACACTCTTGATGGGAAGCATCAGCGACGACTCGGTCAACGTGACACCGCAAGTATTGCCTTGGAAAAGCGGAAAGAGCAGTTGCTGTTGTGAGACATGCCAACCACAATAGCCAGGAGAGAAACGATTGGTATGGTGCCAACCCAATTTGTCGATGCTCATCTGAAGATGGCGCTCCATCTGGTCTGCACATTTCTCGGCAATCACCGAGCCTAAACTGTCAGCAATAAACACGCGCACCATATCACCCTGGCTCTTCAAACGTTGCTGATAGGTCTCAAATGCCTTGCCACTGGTACAGATGAAGAGCGCGTATGCCTCCGAGCCGCGCAACTGTCGCAGGATAATTCCACCCATATCGAAAACAGGCAAGTCGCGTAAGACAAGATAGCAGAACTGAGGGCATAGCCATCCACGTACCTCGTCAATGACCTTCAGCGTTTCTTGCCGTGTTGCATCGTCAGGGTCTGTTCCGTGATAGCCCATCTGCTCGAAAACGTCGGCAGCGGTTATTCCTAACTCATCGTATGTCAGCGTTTTCTGTGTCATACATTATGATGGTTCCACGCATCAAGTGCCTCAAAGAAGGCATCAATATTAGTCAAAGGCGTATGAGGCGGTGTATCGCAGCCACTGGAAAGCACAAAATTCGGATGGTTCTTCATGCTGTCAAGCAGATGGGTGACAGTCTGACGCATCTCGTCAGCCGTACCATCCTTGAACACACTGACGGGATCGATGTTACCCATGGCAAGGGCTGTTGGCGGTACATCGCCGATGACCTCCTCCATGCGGCACTTATTACCAAAATGATAGGCGGCAGCCCCCGTCTCTACCATAGCCTTAGTACACTGCCCTGTATTGCCGCAGTTGTGTAGGATGACTATAAAGTCATCATCCTGCACGCGTTCCACGATACGTCTGACATACTGCGACGAGAACGTTCGACAGTCATCATTGGACATCAGCCCCGCTGCCGGCTCAGCCATCACCACACCGTTGGTACCAGTCAGCTTCAATGCCTGACAGTATTTCTCAATGAAGTCAGTACATTTAGTTAACAAGGTATGGGCAGCGTCAGGGTTTTCGTAAATGAGTACCATGATTTCCGACATGTCGTAAAGGCGACCTGCCAGCGAGAACGGTCCGATGCATCCACTGAACAGCGGGCGAACGTTCTTAGCCTTCGCCGAGTCTTGGAGGTCACTGAAAGCTTTTGCTGCCAACAGGTTTGCTCTCAGGTATTGGGGGATGCGAGCGGCTGACAGTGACGGTACTTTGAGCTGATAGATGCTCTCTACATCAGGCAACAGGTGGCCGACTACCGCTGGTACTGCCTCTTCGCTAAAGGCAATCTCTGCTCCGAAGGCCTCAGCCTCAGTGGTCAGATCCATGATGGTGCAGGCTGCTGCACTGGGGTATCTTTCAGCCAGCGTCATGACGGCCTTGGCATGCACGTCACCACTGCTGACGGCCTGACGCACGGTATTTCCGTTCAGTTCAATGCCCGGATGGGTCATGACGGGTATAGCGGTGACATCACGTTGACGGATAACGTCGGCCACCCATTGTTTCATATTCATTTGGATAGTGTTTGGGTGATGTTCTGTTCACGATGACAAATGTGTACCTCTACACCGAACTTCTCATGGATATGCTCGGCCAGGTGTTGTGCGGAGTAGACGGAGCGGTGCTGACCGCCTGTGCAACCGAAGGAAAACATCAGCGACGTAAAGCCTCGCTGTATGTAGCGGCGCACATGGGCATCGGCCAGTTTATAGACGGAATCGAGGAATGTCAGTATCTCGCCGTCGTCTTCCAGGAAGCGGATGACTGGCTCGTCAAGTCCCGTCAACTGCTTATAGGGCTCATAACGTCCCGGGTTGTGGGTGGAACGGCAGTCGAACACATAGCCGCCGCCATTGCCGCTCTCGTCCTCGGGGATGCCTTTGCGGTAGGAGAAACTGAACACTTTGACCACCAATGGTCCTTGTGCATCATACTTCGAGAAAGTGGCTGGACCGTCCTGCGGATGGGGCTTGTAGGGGTTATTCTCCGTAATCTTGTAGCCATCAGCACGCGAGGCGGTGGCTTCTATCTGCCGGAACTGCGGAAGGGCTGTCAGTCGCTTTAGCAAGTCTATGAGATAGGGATAGGGGAAATGGCTGGAGGCCAACAGCTCCCGCAGGTTCTGCATGGCAGGGGGAATGGACGTGATGAAGTGCTGCTTACGTTCAAAATAGCCCCTGAAACCGTATGCTCCCAGCACCTGTAACGTGCGGAACAGGACAAACAGCGACAGACGTGCTACGAAATGATGGGGCGCGGGAACCTCTGTATAGTGCTTGAGTGAATGATAATACTCGTAAACCAATTCGCGCCGTAGCTTATGCGGATACTTGGCAGATGCCTGCCATAGGAAAGAGGCCAAATCATAGTAGTAGGGGCCCTTGCGCCCTCCTTGAAAGTCGATGAAGTATGGATTACCCTGAGCATCCATCATCACATTGCGTGCCTGACAGTCACGGTACAGGAAGCACTGGGTGTCGTCAGTAGCCGTCAGGTCCTTGGCCAACAGGCGGAAGTCGGCTTCTAACTTCAGCTCGTGGAAGTCGAGCTCTGTGGCCTTGAGAAAGCAGTATTTGAAGTAGTTGAGGTCGAAAAGTACACTGTCGGTATCAAAGGCTGGGGAAGGATAGCAGTTGGAGAAGTCCAGCTCGCGTGCGCCACGAACCTGTATGTTCGGCAACTCGCGGATGGTGCGCTTCAGCAACTCCTGTTCTTTCAGCGTATAGCGACCGCCTGCCTCGCGACCGCCACGGATAGCGTCGAAAAGCGAAACATTTCCCAGGTCGGTCTGCAGGTAACGCAGTTCATCGTCGCTGACGGCCAGAATCTTGGGAACGGGAAGCTGACGCTTGGTGAAGTGACGTGCCAGATAGACGAAGGCATGGTTCTCGTCACGGCTGGTACCTATGCACCCCACTACACTGGTGCCGTCGGCTGACGTGAGGCGATAGTACTCACGATTGCTGCCTGCACCAGGCAATTTCTCCACATGCTGAGGCTCTGCCCCACTCCACTTGCTATATAATTCTAACAGACTCTTCATTATCAATTATCAATTTTGCATTAGCGAATGCGTCATAGTATGTTTTTAAGTTCGGAAAGCGATGTCACTTCATAGTCTACCGGTTCGGCAGCAGGATATTCGGGATAGCGGTTGAAGTAAGCCGTAGCAATACCCATACGCTTCGCCCCCAAGATGTCGGTATTGAAGTTGTCACCTATCATCAGCGTCGTCGGGATGGCGGCTCCAGTCTGTCTCAAGGCATATTCAAAGAATTGAGGTGCAGGCTTATTGTAGCCAGCATCTTCACTGAGGATGACGGAGTCAAAATAATCCTTCAAGCCACAGGCCTGCAGTTTCTTATACTGCACCTCATGAAAACCATTGCTGCACATGTGCATACGATAGCCTCGGCTGCGCAGGTAGTCCATCAGTTCACGCGCACCATCGACCAGCCCGGGCTTGGACGAGCAGAAATCAAGAAATAGGTCACTGGCCTTCAAACAGAAGTCTACTGTGGGGGCGAGTCCCTGACCGACACTCAGTGGACGGCGAAAACGTTCAACGATGAGATAGTCGCGGGTGATTTCGCCCTTGGAATAGCGCGTCCACAAGTCGATATTCGCCTTCCAATACGCATCGTAAAACAGCTGAGGGTCAGGAAACCAACGTTCCAAATGGAGCGCGTCAAAGAGTTCGCGCAAGGCGATGACAGCGTTACCGTGCGTATCGTACAAGGTATCGTCAAAATCAAGAAACAAATCAGTGTATCGCATCTCCATTTTCCATTATCAATTATCAATTTTCAATTAGCGAAAGCGCCATCACCTCACCGTCATGTGGAAACAGCCTTGCTTCACCTCGTACTTGACATAGCACCGACCTTCATCGCGCTTATCGCGCAACACCTCAGACAAGACCCACTTCAGTGTGTCGTTACGCACTTCACGACCTACAGGTTGATACCTGTTGTAACAAATATCGAAGGTAGTGCCATACAGGTGACACGAGTTTTCCGTAGCATTGCCGTTACGGCGCTGCAATTTCTCCACATCGTCCATAGAGCGCAGGACGCTGGTGACGATGAACTGGTTCAGAGGGATGCCCTTGACATAGAGGCTGTCATAGAATGCTGCGCCGATGTCCTGCAGCAGGACGGCAGCACGCGGAACCAGATAAGGTATGGAACTATACAGAGGGTCAACATGATAATAGGGACTCTCGCCGATATAGACCAGTTCCTTCTTTCGCGCCTCGGCATCCTCACGATTGCGCACAGGTTTTACGCCCCAGCGTTCTGCCATTACAATCTGCACACTCTGGCTGTCAGGAAAAGCAGCTTTATAATTGGGTACACTCAGAATACGGTGGGGCCGTTGATTCCATTGAACATTGACCATTGAATATTCACCATTATTGGCTACCGCCTTTTCATGCGCAGCCGAATGGTCCAACGAGCTTTGCTCGCTTATACCTTTAGGTGTAAGAATGGTCAATGATGTAACGCGCTTAGCCATTGCCAATAGAACGACGACAGCAAAGAACCCAATGACAAACTGTCGTTGAGTAGGTTTCCATTTTATGTCTTTTATGCTTTTTTTCATCTATGTCCTTATCGTTTTGCTTTGTCAAACCACTCCTGCAACAAGCCACGGGGGATGCCGCGCCCAACAGCAGCATGAAGCACGCGACGGGCTTCCTCGCGACGTTCAAGTACCAGCAGCAGGTCGACATGTGAGACGACATAGAGCGGGTCACGCGGTGACAACTGTTCTGCCCGCTGCCAGTCGTATAGTGCCGCATCGTCTTGTTTCATTTCGCGCTCCAGATTGGCACGTGCTGCGTATGCCACCGCAGAGTCCGGACAAAATTCTATCACCTGGTTCAACTGGTCGAGGGCATCCTGTCGCTGTCCCATCAGCTGAAGGACAACAGCCAGTGACAGACGCCCCTCGAAGTGATGCGGATGGACAGCCAACAAGTCACGGTAATCGTTGCGTGCCAGTTCATAACGGCGCAGATGGGTATTGGCATAGGCGCGATAAAACAAGGCAGCAGGATTGGCGGGCTCTTTCTGAAGCACCAGCGCATACTCGTCAATGGCATACTGCCACTGTTTCAACTGCAGGTTGGCAGCAGCCTTCCGCAGATGCAGGTCCGTAGACCATGGTGACGTGGCAATCTGCTGGTTCAGAATATTCAGACTGTCGCGCCAGTTCTGCGCCCTTACAGGGCTAATTGATAATTGAAAAATGATAATTGATAAAACTACCATCATCAACCACCTGTTTTTCACCATGATAATACTATATATACCCATCTCATCATTATCAATTATCAATTTTCAATTATCAATTATCAATTAGCGAATGCGCAATAAAGTCCACAATCCATGCTCCGACTTCCTTGGTTCCATATTTCTCACCACCCTCCACTTGGATGTCAGGTGTCCGCACATAGGCATCTAATGAGGCTTGGACAGCCTCGCGCACCAGTGCTGCCTCCTGCTCCAGATGGAAGTGTTCCAACAGCATGGCTGCCGAGAGTATCTGCGCCAGCGGATTGGCCAGATTCTGACCCTTGGCCTGGGGCCATGAGCCATGAACGGGTTCAAACAACGGCGTATGCTCACCCAGACTGGATGACGGCTGAAGTCCCATAGAACCCGTGATGCACGATGTCTCGTCAGTCAAGATATCGCCAAAGGTATTCTCCGTCACGATAACGTCGAAGAAACGCGGCTCTGTCAATACGCGCATCGAAGCATTGTCAATAAACATATAGTCCGTTGTCACGTCGGCATACTGGGGTTCCATCTCCTTGGCTATCTGACGCCAAAGACGGCTCGATGCCAGCACATTGGCCTTGTCGACCACCGTCAGATGCTTCTTGCGCGAACGCGCCATCTCGAAGGCAACCTTCAGAATGCGCTCTATCTCCGGCCGTGTGTAAACGTCCGTATCGTATGCTTTGTCGTTGTCTTGATACTTCTCACCGAAATACATACCTCCCGTGAGTTCACGGATGACGACAAAGTCGGCACCGTGCAACAGGTCTTCCTTCAACGGTGACTTATGCAGCAGACAGTCAAAGGTGGCTACGGGACGGATATTGGCAAACAAGCCCAGCTTCTTGCGCATGGCCAACAGGCCCTGTTCAGGACGCACCTTCGACGTTGGGTCGTTGTCGTATTTCAAGTCGCCCACAGCAGCAAAGAACACGGCATCGGCACGCATGCAGGCATCATGGGTAGCCTCAGGATACGGGTCACCCACAGCATCGATGGCTGTAGCACCAACCAGTGCCTGCTCGTACTCAAACGTATGTCCAAACTTCCGAGCTATGGCATCCATCACTGCCACGCCCTGCTCCATAATCTCCGGGCCTATACCGTCGCCAGGCAGAACTGCAATTTTCAGTTTCATCGTATTTTACTTTTTTACCTTTTTACTTTTTTACCTTTTACATAATAGCATGCAAAGTTACTAATTCCACACGAAATCCCCAAGGATAATGATTCTTTTTTACAGATTACTTTCTATGATGTTCAGCATCTTGAATGTCGCCTTGATGGCAGCTTCCGTTTGGTCTGCATCAAGACCACGGGTACGGAGGAGTCCGTCACGGTAGTGCCATGAGATGACGGTCTGCACCAAGGCATCAGTACGACCGCCGGGGGGAATGCTGACCTGATAGTTTGCCAGGATGGGGAAAGTACGGCCGAGATGCTTCTTATAAATGAAGCGCAGGGCCTTGACGAAGGCATCATACTGTCCGTCGCCCGTAGCACCAGCCTCATACTGCTGTCCGTTGATTTCCACGCGGACATTAGCGCCAGGCTTCAGACCGTATGCCGTCGAAACGACATAGCTGATGAGCTTGACCTTATCATCAGGGGTGTCGTGCTTTAGCACATCACTGACGATATAGGGCAGGTCTTCCTGTGTCACTATCTCCTTCTTGTCGCCTAATTCAGTAATGCGCTGTGTGACACGACGCGTCTGTTCAGGTGTCAAAGCCAATCCTAACTCTTCCAGATTTTTGGCAATATTGGCACGACCGCTGTTCTTGCCCAGAGCATACTCACGCTTACGACCGAAGCGCTCAGGTATCAATTCGTTAAAATAGAGTTTATCCTTGCTATCGCCATCAGCATGGACACCAGCCACTTGCGTAAAAACATTCTCACCCACAATGGGTTGGTTGGGGGCGACAGCAATGCCGCTGAAGCTCTCCACCATGCGCGAGATGTCGTTGAGCTGACTCTCCACGATATGTGTCTTGGCCTGGAACTGGTCCTTCAATATGGCCTGAACACTCGCCATCGGGGCATTGCCACAACGCTCGCCAAGACCGTTGACCGTCACATGCAAGCCACGGGCACCACTCAACACAGCCGCCAAAGAGTTACTGACGGCCAGGTCATAGTCATTGTGGGCATGGAAATCGAAATGGGTTTCAGGATAACGCTTCATCATCTTGCGGAAATACTCAATGACCTGTAGCGGGTTCATCACGCCCAAAGTGTCGGGCAGCATGAATCTTTTAATGGCAGCGGACTGGCACGCTATAAGACTGTCCATCAGTTGGTAGACGTATTCGGGCGAGTCCTTCATGCCGTTCGACCAGTCCTCTAAGTAGAGGTTGACGCTGATGCCGCGCTGGGCGGCATAGTCCAGTTCGCGCTGGATGTCGCTGATGTGCTCCTCAGGAGTCTTGTGCAATTGCTGGACACAATGTTTCAGCGAACCTTTGGCAAGCAGGTTGATGACCTTGCCGCCACACTCGGCAATCCAGTCAATCGACTGTCCACCGTCAACGAATCCCAGCACCTCGACACGCTCCAGACAATTCGCCTGACAGGCATAGCGACAAATCAACGAAACAGCCTCACGCTCACCCTCACTGACACGCGCCGAAGCAACTTCAATGCGGTCTACATTGACATCGCTCAGCAGTTTGCGAGCCATGACCAGCTTCTCATGAGGCAGGAAGCTGACGCCGTTGGTCTGTTCTCCATCGCGCAGCGTAGAGTCCATAATCTCCACAAAGGGTGGAATGCGCTGATAATTGTTTATCTGTGTTGACGTTCCCATGCTTCTATCTTGTCTTTATTTGCCAAAAGGTAGTCGATGTCGTCAAGACCATGCATCAGACAATGTTTCTTGTAGCCGTTAATCTCGAAATGCTCGCTCCGTCCTGTGGCCTTATTGGTGACGCTCTGTTGGGGCAGGTCTACTTCCACCTCCGTCTTCGCATCGGCCTGAATGCTGTCGAAGAGTTCTTGCAGAAAGTCCTCGCTGACAACGACAGGCAACACAAAATTGTTGAGTTCGTTGTTCTTGTGGATGTCGGCAAAGAAACTGCTGATAACTACACGGAAACCATAGCCGGCAATAGCCCAAGCTGCATGTTCACGGCTGGATCCGGAACCGAAGTTCTTGCCTGCGACAAGGATGCATCCGGAATAGGTCGGATCGTTGAGGACAAAGTCTTTGTTGGGCGTACCATCACTGTTGTAACGCCAGTCACGGAAGAGATTGTCGCCAAAGAAACGCTCCTCACGCGTCGTAGCCTTCAGGAAACGGGCAGGAATAATCTGGTCAGTATCCACATTCTCCAAGGGCAGGGGAACACAGGTGGATGTTATGATATTGAATTTCTGTTTCATCATGCTTCATGCTTAAATCAATTCTCTCGGATCGGTGATGACGCCTGTGACTGCGGCAGCGGCAGCCACTAAGGGTGAACAAAGGATGGTACGTGAGCCAGGGCCCTGACGTCCCTCAAAGTTACGGTTGCTCGTTGACAGGCAGTACTTGCCAGCGGGCACCTTATCGTCGTTCATCGCCAGACAGGCACTGCACCCTGGCTGTCGAATCTCGAAACCGGCCTCAGCAAGGATCTTGTCAATGCCCTCTTCACGAATCTGACGGTCGACGGCCCATGAGCCAGGAACAAGCCATGCAACGACACTATCTGCCTTTCGCCTTCCTTGGACAATAGAGGCAAAAGCACGGAAGTCTTCTATGCGACCGTTGGTACAAGCGCCCAAGAACACATAGTCAATCTTCTTGCCCAATAATTTCTCACCAGCCTTGAAACCCATGTATTGGATGGCTCGTTCATAGCTCTCCCTTCCTTGGGAGGGGGCTGGTGGGAGGCACTCCGTAATCCCTATGCCCATACCAGGATTGGTGCCGTAAGTGATGCGCGGTTGAATATCGCAGGCCTCGTAGGCCAGTTCTTTGTCAAACACTGCATCATCGTCGCTCTTCAGCGTCTTCCAGTATGCGACAGCCTTGTCCCAGTCGTCGCCCTTGGGAGCAAACTCCCTGTTTTTTATATAATTAAAGGTAGTCTCGTCGGGAGCGATAAGTCCGCCACGTGCCCCCATCTCTATGGACAGGTTGCACAATGTCAGACGCCCTTCCATAGAGAGACTCCTGACCACGTCTCCGGCATACTCCACAAAGTACCCCGTAGCACCCGAAGTTGTCAGCTGGGCCATCAGGTAGAGTGCCACATCCTTGGCTGTCACCCCGGGCTGCAGGTGTCCGTTGATACTGATGCGCATCTTCTTGGGCTTCTGCTGCAGGATACACTGTGAGGCCATCACCATCTCCACCTCCGAGGTGCCGATGCCAAAGGCAACAGCACCCAAAGCACCATGCGTCGAGGTATGCGAATCGCCGCAGACAATGGTCATGCCTGGCAACGAGAGTCCCTTCTCCGGTCCTACCACATGGATGATGCCGTTGTCCTTCGACATCATACCATAATGAGTCAGTCCGAAGTCGCGGGCATTTTGTGCCAGCGTGGTCACCTGACGGGCTGACACAGGGTCCTCGATGGGTTTGTCCTGGTCATGCGTCGGCGTGTTATGGTCAGGCATGCAATAGATGTGGTCAGGACGAAAGCATTTCAGTCCTCTGCTCCTCATGCCCTCAAAAGCTTGAGGCGACGTCACTTCGTGACAATACAGGCGGTCAATATACAACTGGGTGGGACCGTCCTCTACTATCTGCACAACATGTCTATCCCATATCTTATCAAACAGGGTATTCATAACTTTCTATTTTCAATTTTCAGTGTTCTTAAACTTGTTAATACAGTCAATGTAAGCCTCAACGGATGCCGTCACGATGTCTGTATTGGCACCGAAGCCATAATACATCGAACCGTCGTACTCCACCTGCATGTGTACCTTACCCACGTCGTCAGAGCCTTTCGAGATGGCCTGAATGGTAAATTCCTTCAGCGTCATCTGTTTCATAATAATCTTCTTGAGAGCCTTGATGGCAGCATCGACAGGACCGTTTCCGCTGGCGGCGGCCTCAAACTTCTGATTGGCAATATCGAGTCCGATGCTGGCCACCGACTTCACGCCCTTGCCTGTCGTTACCTGGAGGAAGTCAAGTTTCACGGCATGGACGTCAGCAGTGTCTGCACCGGCAAGCAT
>JAEEGK010018529.1_pt1 | contig 15050 bp, 6 predicted proteins | sample 8958771 | NCBI WGS metagenome assembly JAEEGK01 (sample SAMN16246547, study PRJNA631951) | gut metagenome | biome: gut microbiome; feature: rumen; material: SC-attached | host: Bos | place: Iran: Karaj | collected 2018-10 | reverse complement strand
ATTAAAAATGAAGTTATTGAATTAAAAAAAACTGGAGTAAAAAGAAAATTAATTGATAATTACTTTCATGTAATTGATCCAAATGATAAAAAAAAAATATTTTTATGTAATGGATTTATTATGCAAAGTGAAGAAATAAATAATCCTTTTCCAGACTTTTCAGAAGAAGGAACTTGGTATTTATTTAAAAGAAAAGTAATAATAAATAATGATACTTTAAAAATAAATTATGGAAAAAATTTTGAATCATGTCCAAAATTCTTAATAGAACATATGACAAAGTATTTAAATGATATGAGTGAAATATTTAATGGTTTATTTATAGATAATATAATATCAATACCAAAATTTATTATTAAATATTTAATAAATGAAGCAAGAAAACAAAATGAAAATTTAATAATAATGACTCAATTACCAGAAATAAATAGTGAAATTGAAGCAAATTTTACAATAGAATGTGGAATAAATTTATTTAGTAAAGAAATGATTTGGTGTACAAATCCAAAAGAAATTTTAATAAATATTTCAACATTTGGTAAAAAAAATTTAGAAAAATATAAAAGTGATATAAATCCAAATAAGAATAATTCAAAAAATTTAATATCAGAAAAGCCATTAACATTACTTTTTGATTTATCCATTGATAATATGAGTTATTATCATCATTATAATAATTTATCATTAAATTTATCAATGATGGCATGTATTAGTATATTAGATTGTGCAATAGGAAGTTCAAGAGGATTTGATCAATTATTTCCTTTTCAACCAAGTTCAATTAAAGAAAATAGAAATTATATTTATGATAATAATTTTGAAAAATTATTAGAAGATATAAAAAAAAGGAAATTTAATGAAAAAGAAATAAAAGAAATTTTCTTTGAATTTCATCCTAAAAATTTAAATTATCAAAATATTAAAAAAGTAAAATTAGCATTATCATCTCATGGATGGAAACCAGATATTCCATTAAAGAAAATAAATGATAATTTATTTACAGTAAGAATAAAATTACCATCTGGAAAATATCATTATAGATATTTATTAGATGATAAAACATGGACTCATGATACAAGTCAACCAATGGAATATGATTCAAATAAACAAATATTAAATGTTTTAGATTTATGTCCAGATATGAAAATATTATCAAATGATTTAAAATTATTAAGACGTGATATTAATTCAATAAGAAATTATTTAAAAAATATGAAAACTCAAGTTTTTATTCGTTCTGATAAAGATATTATTTGTATAATAAGAATGATAATTGATGGTAAAAAAATAAAAAAAAGTATTGATTCAACTTCAAGTTTATTATCTTATGATATGGGTGAAAAAGATTATAATAGAAATTTTGATATTTTTTATAGTATGGGACAATTATCTTTAAATGATTATAATAATAATATTCCAAAATCAATTAAACCTAATGTTTATTTTAATAATAATAATAATTTAAATATTTTTGAGAATAAAATTTATGAAGGTTATGCTATAATTTGTAGACCTGGTTATGAAAAAAATGATGAAAGTTCAATTAATAGTAAAATTATTTTACCTGGTGAAATTTCTGAATTTGTTTGTGGTTGTTATATGAATGTTGAAGATTTTGAAATTAATAATTTTTTAAATGAAAAATTTTTAAATGGTGTTCAAGGTGATGTTTATTATTCTAAAGATTCTAAATTTTTATCTTCTATTTCTAATGTTAGTTTACAAAATGGAAATACTATTATTGATTTTCATTCTATATTACCTAATACGGTAATTATATTAAAGTTAGTTACTGGGAAAAGTAATTTAAACTCATTTTATTAAATATTTTATAAGAAATTATAATATGATTTATTTGGTATGTTAAAGATAAATAAAAAAAAATTATTTAATTTTTAAAAATTTATAATTGAGTATATGTAATAAAAAACAAAGATAAGAATAAATTTTTTTTAATAACCCAAAAAATAAAAATAAAAATCAATTTTAAAAAATAAAAAATGTATAAATCCCTAATAATTTTATACTTAACAATAACATACACATTATCAAGTTATTGTGGTTCCTACATTCCAAAAGATGAAAGTACATGTACACATTATACAAACTCTCAACAAATATGTTGTTTTCTTAGAGGAGCATTCAATGGTCAATATCATTCAATGTGTTATCCTTTTAATAGAGCAACATATTATAAATTAGGACGTTCTGTAAAAATAAATGGTTTTACTTATAGATTGGATTGTGGTAGTAAAAGAGGTGCTACATGTGGTGATGTAGTTAATCCTAAAAATTATAAGGATTGTGGTGTTTATAGTAATAAAAAAAATTCTTGTTGTTATTATTCTTATTATGCTAATTCTACTTCTAATGAAACTAATTGTGTTTGGCTTGGAAATTCTGATATTGGAATTATAGCTTATACTAAGGAAGTTATGCAAAATAATAATGAACCGTATAATTCTAGTTTAACTGTTATTTGTAATGGAATGTTTTTAAAGTGGAAAATATGGATTTTGATTTTTTGGTTTTTGGCTTTTTAATTTTTTTTTTTGTTTTTTTTTTATTGTTTTTATTTTGTTGTTTTTATTTTTGTTTTTATGGTTTTTTACTTTTTTTTTAAGTATATAGTTTTTTAATTATTTTTTTTTTAATTTTTTATATTTTATTTTTATATGTTTTTTTTTAAGTTTATATTAAACATTAAAGAATTTTTAATTCTTGAATAAAAATAAAAGAATAAATTAATGTTTAATGAGATAAATAAGATAAATAATTTAACAAATTATTACAAAAATACTAAAGGAAATAATAGAAGAGGATATGATAGATTAAAAAATTCATTAAACGCTAAAAATAGTTATAGACATAGAAGCACATTATCTGATTTTAATATAAGTAACCCTCAAAATAATTTAATTTCATCAAAAAGAGAAATAAGCTTAAATACAAATGAAAGTAGTAAATCATCAAATAGATCAATTTTTGAAAGTTTTAAACATTCAAATTTTATTTTAACTGATAACTCAAAATATTCTAATAACAGTAATTCAAAAAATAATTCAAATAATTTTCAACAAAGTAATTCAAAAACCAAACTTTTTCAAAATAATAATTTTCCAACAAAATTAAATCAATCTTCAAATGATAATAATATTAATAATCCTAAATATTTTTTGGCTAGAAAATCAATACAATTAACTTTACCATATAATTTCAAAAATATATTAAAAGATAAAGAAAGTGAAAGAGAAAAAGAAAAAGAAATGGAAATTTTTTCAATGAAAAATAAAATAGAAAAATTAAAAAATGTAATAGGATCAGAAAATGATAATATTAATAAAAATAATGAAAATAAAACAAAAAGAAAAAATACTGATATAATAAATAGAATAATAATCCCAAATCCAATAAATGAAACAATAACAAATAATTCAGAAGAAGAACAAAAAGATTTTATTGATAGATTTAAAGAAGATTTAGTAAGAGGAGAATTTTCAACTATTAATAAAAATAAAAATGATAATAATAATTTAGTAAATTCATTTAATACAAATATAAATAGAGAAAAAAATGAAAAAATAAGAAGACTTTCTTCAATGTTTAGAAGAGTTATTTTTAATAATAAAATTAATAATGAACCAAAAACAAGAAAAAAATTTGAAAAAAAAGTTATTCCTATACAAAGATTTTGGAGAAATTGGTTTAAAAATGTTTATTTAAAAAAAACAATTCAAATTCAAAGTTATTATAGAGGTTATTCTGTAAGAAATAAAATTGATTTTTTTAAAAATGTTGTTAATATCCAAAAATTATTTAAAGGGTTTCTTGTTAGAAGAAAAATTAGTGATTTGAAAGGTTTAATTTTAATTCAAAGTGTTTTTAGAAGATATTTTATGAGGAAATATTTATTAAATTTGAGAAAATGTACTTTGTTTATTCAAAAAGTTTTTAGAGCAGAATTTATGAAAAGAAAAATTAAAGATATGAGAAAAAAAATTATTTTTATACAAAAGTACTTTAGAAGATTTATTTGGATGAAAAAAATAGATATTTTGAGAAAGAAAAGTATTTTAATACAAAAGATTTTTAGAATGATTTTAATGATTATGAAAATAAAAGATTTGAGAATGAAAAGTTTGATTATTCAAAAAAATTTTAGAAAATTGTATTTAAAAAAGAAAATTAATGATATGAGAAAAAAGAGTATTTTTATTCAAAAAAACCTTAGATATTATTTTTTGAAAAAAAAAATTAAAAATTTAAGAAATAAAAGTATATATATTCAAAAAATGTTAAGAGGTTATTTTAAAAGAAAAAATATTAATGATTTGAGAAAAAAAATTATTTTTATTCAGAAAAATTTTAGACTATATTATATGAAGAAGAAAATTAAAAATTTAAAAAAACAAAGTTTATATATTCAAAAAATATTAAAAGGTTATTTACAAAGGAAAACAATTAATGATATGAGAAATAATATAATTTTTATTCAGAAAAATTATAAATGTTATTATAAAAGAAAAATATTTAATAAATTGAAAACCAAAACAATTATAATTCAATCATTATTTAGGAGATATTTTCAATTAAAAAAAATAATTCAATTAAAAAATGCTTCATTATTAATTCAAAAAAGATATAAGGGTTATATTGAAAGAAAAAAAGTAAATAATTTAAGGAATAAAACAATATTTATTCAAAAAAATTTTCGATTTTATGAAATATATAATAAAATAAAAACCTTAAGACAAAAATCAATTAAAATTCAAACTAAATATAGAGAATATAATAAAAGAAATAAAATGGTAAACTTAATCATAAAAAGTAATGTAATTCAAAGATTTATTAAAACAATATTAAAAAAACAAAAAATAAAAAATTTAAGAAAAAATACAATTTTCATTCAAAAAAATTTTAGAGCATATATTCAGAGAAGAAATATAAGTAAATTTAGAAATATGTCAATTAAGATTCAAAAAGATTATAGAAGTTCAGTTAAAAGAAAAAACTTAATAAATCTTAGAAAAAAAGTTATTTTAATTCAAAAATATTTTAGAATAATGATAATTAAAAATAAAATTACTAATTTTAAAAGTTTTCTTAAACTTCAAAATATAATTCATTGTTTTATTATAAGAAACAGAATTAATAAACTCAGAAAAAAAACTTTAATAATACAAAAATTTTATAGAGGATATAAACAAAGAGAAAAGATTAGTAATTTAAGAAGAAAAATAATTAATATTCAAAAAATTTATAAAGGAATTGAGAATAGAAAAAAATTTAATGATTTAAAAAATAAAGTTAAATTAATTAATAAAATCTATAAAGGATTTATGGTTTATAAACGAATTAATAATTTAAGAAAAAAAGTAATATTAATAGAAAAGATTTTTAGAGGATTTATTAAAAATAAAAAATTTATTCTTTTAAAATATAAATCAATTAAAATTCAAAATTTTATAAGAGGGTGTTTAAAAAGAAAAAATTTTCAATATTATAAATCAAAAGTTATATACATTCAAAAAAAATATAAAGAAAGATTCCAAAAATTAATTCATAATTCAATAATTATTCAAAAAATATTTAGAGGTCAAATTATAAATAAACAAATAAACAATATAAAAAAAAAAGTAATAACAATTCAAAAAATATATAAAGGATATAAAGAAAAATTAAAATTCCAAAATTTAAAAACAAAAGTAAAAATAATTCAAAAATTATATAAAGGATATAAAATAAAAAAAAAAATTCAAAATTTAAAATTAAAAGTAATAACTATTCAAAAAATATATAAAGGATATAAAACAAAATTAAAATTTAGAAATATAAAGAATAAAACAATTCAAATTCAAAAATTAATAAAAGGAATAAATAAAAGGAAACAAATATCAAATATAAGACAAAAAACAATAAAAATTCAAAGTAATTATAATGGATATATAACAAGAAAAAAATTTGAATATTTTAAAACAACAATATCAAATTTTATAAATAAATTAAATAAACAATTAGAAAAATCAAATTATCCTTTTTTAATAAATCAATTTAAAAAAAAAATTCAAGCCTTAAATTTTTTAGATATTTTAAGAGAAGAAAATCCAATAAAATTAACAATATTAAAAGAAGAAATAGAAAAAGAAAATACTAAATTAATAAAAATATTAAAAGGAAATGGAATAGGAATAAAAACTTTTCCAAGACCTTATTATGAAATAGGAAATAATATAAAGGCTTTAAAAAAAATATTTGAAAAAGTAAATAATTTTAAAGATGATTTACTTTTATTTAAAGCTTTTGACATTAAATATTCTGGAATTACTAGTCAATTAATTTTCAATACTACTGAAAAAAAAAATAAAATAAAGAAAATTATAAATGAAAGTTTAAATAATAAAAATGAAAAAGAAAATAAGGAAAATAATTTAATTGATTATATTAAATTTGAAGATAATAAAAATTTAGTTGAAGATGTTTATGAAACTAAAAAGTTTTTAAAAAGTAAAAATATTACTTCAAAAATTAAAAAAATTAAAGAAAGGAAATTTATTACACAAAAATGGAATTATTTTACTAAAAAACTTAGATTTTATTATATTGATGATATTAATAAAGTTTGTTTGATTCAAAGAGCTTTTAAATTATATTTGTTTAGGAAAAAAAATTATAATAATAGGAATAAACAAATTATTATAGTTAAAGTTTTTAAAATTATATTAAGAGAATGTATTGTATGTCATATAAGAAAAAAAATTTTGGAAGAATTTAAGAAGAAAATTCCATTTATTATTAATAAAGTTAATAATCAAATTAATGAATATAATAAAATGATTTTCCTTTCACCAAATAAAGAAAAGAATAATTTAATTCATAATAATGAAAAAGAGAATATTAAAATAAATGATAATTTTAATAAACTAAATAATGATGAAAAATTAAATGATAATAATAATAAAATAATTTTGAAAAAAAATGAAAAAAAAATCAATCAAAATCAAAATGAAAAACAAAAAAAAAAGAAAAAATCTAATTTATTAATTCCAATAATAAACAAAAAAAAAGAAACAAAAGAAGACACAATTCAAAATTATAATATTAATAATAATAACAACACAAATAATAATAATAGAAATAAAATTAATAATAATAATCCTAAAAAAAAGAAAATATTTATTCAAACAAAAATAATTGAAGATGATATCCCAATTCAAATTTATAATACAGATCAAAATAAAAATTATAATCCAAGTAATTTTATTTTAGTGAGAGGAACAATTGATAGTAATGATTCTCAAATAATTTCTCCCAAAAGAAATACAAAAAAATTAAAAAAGGATAGAAATGTTGAAGATTCAGGAAGTATAATATTTAATGATAGAGAAATTTATGTAAATAAAAATTATTATAATTATTTTAATCAAAATGATAAACAAAAAAAAATGAGATCTGCTTTTTTCAATATTATTGTCAATAATATAAAGAAATAATTTTAATGTAGACTTAATTTTTTTAATATCTAATATAGTATATATAAAATTATATTAAAAGATGTAATTTATTAAAAATATTAAAATATTTATATATTAAATTTGAACTTTAAGAAAAGCAATAAAATATAAAATAATTTAACGATTATTAAAATAATAATATTTTTTTTTGAATTAATTATTGTTATTTTCATTTTTATTACCATTATTTCCATTATTTTCATTATTATTATTTTCATGATTTTCTTTATTTTCATTATTATTATTTTCCTGATTTTCTTTATTTTCATTATTATTATCATTATTTCCATTATTTTCATTATTATTATAATTATTTCCATTATCTTCTATATTATTATCATTATTTCCATTATCTTCTTTATTTTTTTTAATATCTTCATTATTTTTTTTATTTCCAATGTTTTCATTATTTTCTTTATTACTTTCATTATTTCCATTATTATTTCCATTATTTTCATTATTATAATCATTTTCTTCATTATTATTTATTGTTTCATCAGATGAATTATTTTTATCAAAAAAAATTGAATTAATATTACTAATTTGATTACTTGAATTATTATTATCTTTATCAGATTCGGTTTTATCACTTTCACAAGCTGAAACATTTTCCTTAAAAAATACAGGAGAATCAATATTTCCAGCAGGAAAATAATTTGCAACAACATAACTAATACCTTCATCATCATAACTAAAACCAAACCCTACTTCTTTAGTATTTTTCCAAATTATTTGAGTAAAATTCCCAATTCCTATTTTAAATCCAGGTTGTTTATAATCATAATTTTTTTTTTCATTATACCAACTTTCAGAAGCAATTTTACCAATATCTTTCTTCTCAGAACACTTAAAAATATTTTCTCCTAAAGGTTTTCCATGAAATTTATTACCTGATTGTTTAAAAATTTTTGTTTTTGCTAAATTATCAGAATAATTTTGTGCAATTTCACAAAGTTCATCATTTAATGTTAAAGGATTTGATTTATGTTTTTTACGATATTCATTATGAGAATACAATGCATCATTTCTATTTTTATTTTCTTCATTTTCTTTTTCTTTTATTGTTTTTGTGGGAAAGTTTATTTCGGAAAAATCATTATTATTTGGTTGTTTGTTGATTAAATTATTAATATTTGAATTTTTGTTATTTTGGGAAAATTGATTATTTATTTTTATATTATTTGTTATATTTTCTTCATTATTATTACCATTATTTTTTTTTAATAATTTAATTGGGCTACTATATGATGAATGTTTTTCAGAATTTTTATCAGATTGATAAGATTTTGAAGAATAAGATTTATCATTCTTTATTGATTGACATGGTCCCATTTATTTTATTTATAATTTTCCCGTTTTTTTCATAATCAAAACAATAAAACAAAAAAAATTAAATATAAATTAATCAAATATATATAATTATAAAAAATCTTTATTTTTTAAAAAACAAAATATAAATTTCACAAATTAAACAAAAGATAGAAAGAAAACATCCAATAACAAACATACCAAAAGGTAAAATAGGAGAATCATGTATTTGATCATTTTTAATTAAAATATAAAAAATTAAACCAGGAAAAATAAAAGAAATACTATTTGCTGCAGTACAACCAACTAAACTAAAAAGTACTTTTAAACCAGGAATAATAACAGTTATAACTCCAATAAAAACATATAAAATAATTATAATAATACATTTAGTTGAATTTTCCATTTCTAATTCTTCAATAAAATTATCTTCTTCATTACTTTTAATTTGAGTACTAAATTTTAATTCAGGCATTTCATTTTTATTTTCATTTGAAGAAATATTATTTTCAATTGTTTTTTCTATAGAATTATTAATAATAGAATTATTAATATTATTATTATTTTCTTTATTTTCCATTTCTTTTGGTTTAATTTCTTTTATTTTTATTTTATCAGTTCTTCCAGTTAATTTATAAATTAGTAAAATAAATAGAAAACAATTTTTTTTTAAAGCAAAAAACATTAAAGGAATTCCTGTAGTAGAACACATTAAAAAACCAATATTTGAAATTATTAAAATCCATTTTAAAAAAGAATGTTGATCTTTATAAAGAATCATATCATTAAACATCATATTTAAAATAGTATCATTTAATTGATCACCATACATTAAATAACCAATAACTCCAGTTATTGAATAAATAAAAAAACAAAAAATAACACCAATTGCAGAAGTAATCATCATTTGTTTTTGATCTGGTTTTTTTAAAGTAAAATAAACTGCAAAAACATTAAATTGAAATGAAAAAGATAAAATAACAGGTGGAAGAGAAGATAATAATTCAGATATATCATTTTTCCAAATAAAAAGTGATAATTCAAATTTTGGTAAATCTAATCCAAAAAATATTTTATAAAAATAAATTATAATTAAAGTAATTACAAAAATTAATATTCCAAATATTCCTATAAAAGATACATTTTCCATTCCTTCTAAAGTATCATTAAAAATAACTATTCCCATTGCAATAAAAATAATCAAAATATAAAAATAATTATGATAATTAGTAACAAAATAACTATCTTTTGAAACAAAAGCAGATAAAATATTTTTCATAGTCTCTCCAAAAATTCTAAAATAAGCACAACATAAACCAAAATTATTTAAAATAATCATTATTAATATTATTAAATATCCCTTATTTCCTAATACTGCTTTTGTAATTTCAGCATATGATTTTTTTTTTGTTACTCCTTCACTTTGAATTAAAAAACTAACTGTTAATAAAGTTCCATATGCAATTATAGCAAAAACAATTACACCTATTATTATTCCTAAATATCTTATTGATATTGGTAAAGATAAAATTCCGGCTCCTAAAATTGAATTTGCTATATTAAAAGATGCTATTTTTGGTGATATACTACCATGTGGTTTTTCATATTTTTCTTCTTTTTTTTTTGCTATTGGATAATTATTTTCTAAATTATTTGGAATTCTGTTTAAATTTATGTTTGAATTTGTTAAGTTTTCTGTTTTAGTTGAGTCATTCATAAATCTTTTATTTGATTTAATTTTTTTTTTAATTTTTTTTTTTTTAATTTATTATTATATATATTTTTATTTATTTATTTTTATTATATTTATTTTTTTATTTTTTAATTATCTTTTTAGAATATTTAAATTAAAATATTTTTTTATATTTTTTTTAGATAATAATGTCATTTTTAAATTGTTGTAGAGCAAATGAAATAAAAAATGATTTTATTATAAATAATGAAAAAAGTGAAAATTCAAAAAAAGAAATGAACAATTCAATAATATCATCAACAAAAAAAAGAGAAATAGTAAATTCACAAAATAATTCAAATCCAATAATAAATAACACAAATCAAAATAATGTAATATTAAATGAAAACCAAAATAATATGAACTTTACTCAAATTTCATTTGGCAATTTAGATTTTTCAACAGCAAATAATTCAATATCATCAGGTAAATTATTATTAACAGGAAATTTATTTTTTAATAAAGAATTAATAATAACTCAAAATGGTTTAGTTAATAGTTTAAGAAAAAGAATTGATGGACAAACTTTTTTTGGAACATCAAATGCAAAAGATTATACAGGAACTTTTTATAATGATTTTGTTTTAAATTTACCTGATGATGATAATAAAAATCAAGAAATTTTAAGTCATACTGGTAGAATTTTTGGTATTTCTTTTAGTAAAATTACAAATGATTATCAAATTTATATGATGAATGCTAATTATTACTTAAATTATGATATTACTAATTCATTTTATTTTCAAAATGAAAAAGAAAATTTAATTATTTTAGGTAAAATTTTAATGACTATTGTACAAAAAGATAATTCAAGTAGAAAAAAAATTTTGGATATTAAAATAGAAACTGAAGATAATGAAGAAGAAGAAAAAATATATAATTTTGAAGAAAAAGATTCTCCTATTTCTATTGGGAGAATTAATAGTTCTATTAATTTAAATTATTCATTTATTTCTAAGAAACATGCAGTTATTGAATTTTCTGAAGAATATAGTAAATTTTATTATAAGGATTTAAAAAGTACTAATGGCTCTATTTTAATTTTAAAAGAAGATGATTCTTTAAAAATAAAAGGTAATATGAAATTTAAATTAAATGATATTAATTTTCATATTTTAGAACTTCCTTAGTTAAATCAAAGAAAATTATATTTGTAAATTTATAAAATTATGTTAATATATATTTTGAACTTTATTAGTTTAATATAATTAAAAATTATTCAAAAAAATATTTATTGTTTCATATATATATTATAATTTTTGTATTACATTATAATTAATTAAAAAATTATGGAAATAAAAAGTCTAATTGTGATTTGTGTATATTTAATAATTGAATACAAAATTTTCTATCAAAAATTGCAATATCTTCAAAATCATCTATTTTAAAATTAGAAGTTTGTTCAAAAATTTGATATAATTTATCTAAAAATTGAAAAATAATTTCATTATTTTTCCCAATTTTAAATATCATTTCTGCTGCAACTAAATAATTTTTTATTAATTCAACTAAACTTTCATGTTCATATTCTTTTTTTTTTAATTTAATTATTTCTTCATTTACAATTTTATAAGATGAATTAAGTAAAATATTTGAATCATTATTTTTATTATATACATAGTTTTCTTCATTTTCAGTTAATTCAGTATCAAAATTTAATTTAATATTATTTAAAAGTTTTTTAATATTTTCACACTTTTCAATATATATTTGAATAATTTCTTCAAGTGATTTATTGTCATAAATAAAATGAAATTTTCTTAATTCAGAAGTTGAAAAAATGATAATATTAATTTTTTCAAAAATATTTTCTTTTTTTATTAATTTATTATTAAGACTGTTCTTTTTATTTTCTGAAAAATCACTATTTGTACTTGAATCACTTTCTATTGATTCAGTTTTAATTTGTTGATAAATTAATTTATTCATAAAATTAAATATTTTTTGTAAAAGTGGAATTTTTGAAGAATTATCATTTATATTTTTATTAAATATATTTGAAAGGATATTTAATAATTTTTGAATATCATTTATTAATTCTAAAAAATTATTTTTTTTGTTTATTTTTTCTGAAGGAATTTGTTGTTTCATATATGATATTTGAGTAATTAAATTTGATAATTTAATTTGAAATTTTTTTAATTCTTTTTCAAAATTTAAATAAAATTTTTTTACATCTTTAAATTGATTCAATGAAATTTCATTTATAAAATCATTTATTTTATTTTCAAAATATATACAATTATTACATGGTTTTTGGATATCATTTTCTCTATTATTAATATTAATATTTGAATTTCTATTTTCCCTTAATTTATTCATTTCATTTAATAAATTTATTATTTCTTCTTTTAATCTAGATATTTCATCTTTTAATTTTTCATTTTCTAATTTTTTAATTTTATAATTTTTTTCATTAAAACTTTCATTATTATTATTTCTAATTGTTTCATTTTGTGGAATTGATGAATTATTAAAATTCAAAAAAGGAACATTATTATTATTAAATTGAGTATTATTATTATCAAATTGTTCATTATCAAAATTATTTTTATATTTAATATCTTTTAAACTTTGAGAAGGAGATAATTTAAAAGAAATTGGTTTAGTAATCGAATTAAACCTATAATTAGAATCATTATTAAAATTATTAATTGGAATATTATTTTGATCATCAATTATTTTTGGATTAAAAGAAATATTATTATTGTTATTTGAATATATATCTTGAAAAGGAATTTCATTATTTATATTGTCATTATTATTTAACATTGCTTTTAACTTATTTATTTCTATGTTATCATTATTAATTTGTGATTTAAATATTGACACTTCATTTAAATATTTATTTTTTAATTGTTTATATTTATCATTACACATTTCAATTCTTACACCAAAAGCGTTTATTATACTTTCAATTTTATCCTTCATTTTTTTTACTTTATCAGTAAAATCATTTTTCATTTTAATAATATATAAATCAAGTTCTTTAATTCTTTCATTTAATTTTATATTTTCCATAATTAATTTCTCTTTTTCTTTTTCATTTATTTCAAAAGAATTTTTTAAATTTACAATTTTTAAAGTAATATTATTAAAAGATTGTTCATCATTATTATCTAATTTTATTTTTCTAAAAATTTCATTTAAAAAATAAACAATTTGAAATTCTCTAATTAAACTTGAATATAATTCAATTTTAATTAATTCGGTATTAAAATTCATATTAATTAAAAATTCTTTAGTTATATATTTATTATTATTAGGAATAAATAAATGAGATTTTATTGCATCTTGTAATTTAAATGAACATTTTTCCTTATTTGTAATTGTATCATTTTCAAAATTTTTAAAATTAAAATCTTCTTTATCAGAAATTAATATTTTATTTGAATTTTCATCTTCAAACATATCATTATTTTTATTTATATTTGAATAAAATAATTTAATTGTCTGAACTGCTTGCTTTGTTAATTCTTTAACATTTGTTTTATTTTCATTATTTAAATTTTTAGAAAAATTAACCATTAATTTTAATTGTTCATCTTTTCTTTCAATTTCATTTGTTAATTCAATAATTTTATTATTATATTCATTTATTATTTTTTCTCTTTCTTTTATCATTATTATAAAATTTTCACTTTTTGATTTAATATCATTTAATAAAATATTTGATTCATTATATTCTTTTTCTTTCTTATTAAATTCACTTGTTTTATTATTTAAATTAGATTTTAAATTTATTTTTTCTTTTTTAATTTTCTCTATTTCATTTTTTAATGAATCATTTTGTTTAACAATTTTTTCATAATTATTATTATATTTAATCAATAATTCATTTTTTTTATTTATTTCTTGAATTGTTTCATCTAATTTTTTATTTTGATTATCAAGAATTGAATATTCTTTAATTAAATTAGTATATTGATCTTTTAATTTATTTATTATTTTATGACTTTGACCTAATGAATATTCTTTCTGTTGTAAATCTAAAATTAATTCTTTAATAACACTTTTTAATTTTATATTTTCTTTATCAATGCTTTCAACATTGTTTAATAATGCTTGATTAATTACTTCTAAATCTATTTTTGCCTTTTTAAAATATAAAAGCCAATCTGCCGATGTATTTAAATTTTTTTGAGATCTTCCTGTTATTAATGGGTTTAATTCATCTAAATTTTCATTTATTTCATTTTCGTTATTTAGACTTACATTTGGATTATTATTTTCATTTAAATTAGATGACATTTTTTTGAAATTTAAATTTTATTGTTTAAAAATAATTTTTAAAGAATATAAATTATCTAAAAATTGAACAAATTAATTTAATGCTTAATCATTAAAACAAAGAACAAATGAAAAAATAATAGAAATAATAGAATATGAAGAAAATGGAAATGAAAAATTAATAGAAACTAAAATATTGAAAGAAGAAAAGGATTTTATTTTTTTAATATATTTACTTGAAAATTTTTATTCTTTTGATAAAGGAAATA